>OGMC01000565.1_pt1 | contig 10716 bp, 9 predicted proteins | sample 1573011 | NCBI WGS metagenome assembly OGMC01 (sample SAMEA2581888, study PRJEB24529) | metagenome | biome: Human gut stool | place: China | collected 2011
CCGCCGTTAAAATATTCGGAAAACGGTTGAAAAATAGTATATTCGTGCTGTTTTGTCAAATAAATCTCAATAAATCCACTGCGTTTTCGCGCCCGTTTGGGTCAAATCTGGGTCAGGTCGCATGACTGCAAAAATGCGGTCGATTATTTGCGGGAAAAAGTAAAGAAAAAGCCCTGAAATCATGAAATTTCAGGACTTTTCTGGTGGAGATAAGCGGGATCGAACCGCTGACCTCATGACTGCCAGCTGCCATCGGTTTTTGATATTGAGCGTTTTTACGCCAAATACGTCCATTCCGTCAGTGAAAAGTGCGGGATTTTGCAAGGTTTTATCCATTGCGTCCACACGCTTTCGCGCACACTTGGGTCACAATCTGGGTCAGGGCAGTCGGGTGGATTTGGAGGGATGCTGCTGGGGTGGATGTGGATTATAGATTGATCTTTTATGTTGATAATTATGCAGAAATATAGTATTATTTTTTTAAAGGAGGGGAACTTATGGCTCTTTCAAATACATATACCGTTGTCAATGGTCAGCTGCCTGAGTTCTTTCAAAAAATACAAGATGGTCAGGCCCCTGATAAGTTTACCCAGCAACATCTTAAAGATATTGGATTTACCTCAACAAACCACAGAGCATTTATTCAAATTCTTAAATCGTTGGGTTTCTTAACACCAGATGGTACTCCAACACAACGATATCATGAATACCGCAATCGCGCTGTCTGCAAAAAAGTAATGGGCACAGCAATAAAAGAAGCGTATTCAGATTTGTTTGTCATAAAAGAGAAACCTACAGCAAACGACAAAGACATAATACAAGGAAAATTCAAGAGTTCATTTAACACATCAGATTTAGTTGCAGAGCGTCAAGCAAAAACATTTCTTGCTCTTCTTGAATTAGCAGATCTCGATGTGCCGGATACTCGTAAAAATGAGCCGTTACCTAGAGACCATGTCCAAGAAACTCATCTAACGGAACACGACACTTCTCCTACCGAAAGAACTGATCCGCAAATTGTGACCTCTAGGAGTAAATCCCCCAGTTTGCACTATAATATCGAAATTCATTTGCCAGCCACTAAAGATATTGAAGTATATAATGCGATATTCAAATCAATAAAGGAGCATTTATTTGATTGATAATTCTACATCTTTAAGGGATTTTTTATTTCGCGGGTTAATGTTGGAATCAGAAGCAGAGCGATTTCAGTCTGCTGGAATTCAAATAGGCGCATCTGCGTCTAATTCAGATCAACACCTATTGGCTGAAGCTTTGGCACCGTTTAGTGTCTCGCGGAGAAACAATGCACTAGAAATGGCCCGTTTGTATGCTTTGCTACATTGTTTCGAAAATGAAGTCCGTTCTCTCATTAGGGATACTCTCCTTGAGAAAGAAGGGCCGGACTGGTGGGCAAAACTATCCTCCCGTGTTAGAAATCACGCAGAGAGTCGCCAAAAAACGGCCTTTAAAGATAGTTGGCTTGAAGGAGAAAAAGAGGACTCTCTGGGTTATGTTGACTTTGGGATGTTAGCTACCATTATGGTTGAAAAGTGGGAATATTTTGAAAGCATAATTCCTTCCCAGCATTGGCTAATGCAACGAATGGAAGAACTTGAAAAATATCGCAATTTTATTGCACATAATCGGATGCTGCTTCCTAGTGAGTTTCAGCGAATGTATATGTATATAGCAGATTGGAACCGCGTAATTGGCCTTTAATTGTGGAAATACTGATTGCCGGCTATCCGAATACCATTTTTGTTGTTCTAATTTTGTGGAATCTAATAATTACACTTCCATCAAAAACCGGCAAGTTTCCGTAGAAACTTGCCGATTCTTAATTTTATTCGGTTGTTTCTTCGCGCAGCAAGTCTTTGAACAAGACGCTCATGTAATCGCTGCGGCCATACAGAACACGGTCAATGTAGACATCGTTGCCTTGCACACGATAAAACACCATATAATTGCCGCTGACAAGAAAACGATAGTCAGTTCCTATATCTGCAATAGAGGATAACGGGGTTCCCATTTCTGCGAAATTTTTCAACGGGTCAACCGCGTCTATAATGCGATTGATCACGAGCTCCGCAGCAGAACGATTTTGAAGTTCCGATACGATGTAATCCCAAATGTCATCCAAATCACGACGAGACTCGGGTGAATAATGAATTTTATTCTTCATTCGCTCTTGCGTGGAAATGCGCCCTCATATCGTCCGGTGTCAGCCAGCCTTCCGTTTCGCCGGAGTGACGGCCTTTTGCAAGCTCATTCATCAGGCGGATGGTCGCTTGTGTTCTCTCATAGTCCTGCATATCCACGATAGCGTACCGCCCGCGCCCGTTTTTCGTCAAAAAGACAGGAGCGCCCACAGCCACATCATGCAGTACCTCGCTGTAATTTCGCAGGTCAGAAATGGGTTTAATGTTCGGCATATCTATCAGCTCCTTTCAAACACAGTATACCCCATTCCGCTGTAAAATTCAACAGCAAGTTTACAGCAAACATATTTGTGGAAATATGTCTGCCCATATATTAGAATTAGAACAAATACCTCTTGCCGACTGCCAGCAAACCGTTGATATATCTGTAGTTTCTGAAATTCTAAATTACACTCCGACCATTGCTCATAGTCAAATCGTGAAAGAGATGAAATCATACTTCAGCTAATAATTTATGCAACATCCCCCGACGAGAACTGATTACGGTCCGTCGGGGGTATTTTTATGCCTTTTTATATTGAATCAGTGCGACCAGAATGTCTGCCAACGCCTTTTGATCATTCACAGGCTGCTCCTGCAAAAGTGCATAGCACTGCGCGGGAAGATTATTTTCCTGCTGCTCGATGCTGATATTTTCAAAGAGTCTGGAAAGAGACACACCGAGCGCTCCGGCGATTTTTGAAATGCTTTCAATCGTAGCGTTTTTCTCGCCGCGCTCTAACTGGCCGATATAAGTATGGTGGACATCTGCCTTTTCCGCCAGATATTCCTGACTCCACCCCTTTTGATTGCGATACGCGCGAATCCGATCTCCGATAATCTTTGCAATGCTCATGCCTGTTCACCTCTATCAATGACTATAAGTATTATTCGTCAATAGGAAACAGACTATTGATATTTTTATGCGCTGAATATATACTATAAATATTAAATCTGGAATTTTGACGACTATAAACAAGAATTTTGCGGTGAGGGAACGGAATGAAAATCATCAACAATATTACGGAGAAGCTGTCAGACGAACTGAAACAGGATCTTCGTGTGGGTAGCAGGCTTTCTATTGCGGCTGCCTGCTTTTCAGTCTATGCCTTTGAAGAACTCAAGACGCAGCTGCTCCAGATCGATGCGCTGCGCTTTATTTTTACGTCTCCGACCTTTTTGGCAGAGCAGTCAAAGCAGGAGCAGCGCGAGTTTTATATCCCGCGGCGCAACCGAGAAAAGGCGCTGCACGGCAGCGAATTTGAGATTCGTCTGCGCAATGCGTTTACGCAGCGTGCCATCTCCAAAGAATGTGCCGACTGGATTCGGCAGAAGGCCGTCTTTAAGTCCAATAGCACAGACGAACAGATGCCGGGATTTCTGACGGTGGACAGCGACGCGCCCAGTGCCTACGCACCCATCAGCGGCTTTACGCGGGCCGAGCTTGGCTGTGAGCGCGGCGGCAATATGTTCAGCATGATCAACAAAATTGAAGCGCCGGAGAGCAGAGCATACTTAACGCTCTTTGACCAGCTCTGGGCAGACCGCAGAAAAATGAAAGATGTGACGGAGCAGGTACTCGAACGTATCACTACTGCATATCGGGAAAACAGCCCGGAGTTTCTGTATTTCTTCGCGCTCTACCACATTTTTAGTGATTTCCTGACCAATGTATCTGCCGATGATCTGCCGAACGATACCAACGGTTTTCGTGAGAGCAAGGTCTGGAACAAACTCTACACATTCCAAAAAGACGCGGTTCTCGCAATTATCAGCAAGCTGGAACAGTACAACGGCTGCATTTTGGCGGACAGCGTCGGCCTCGGCAAGACATTTACTGCGCTGGCCGTTATCAAATACTACGAAAACCGCAACCTGCGCGTGCTGATGCTCTGCCCCAAGAAGCTTGCGGACAACTGGACGACCTACAAAGCGAACTACGTCAATAACCCCATCGCGGCAGATCGACTGCGGTATGACGTTTTATACCATACGGATCTATCACGTTCCGGCGGTTTCTCCGGCGGAACGGACCTCTCGAAACTGAATTGGTCGGCGTATGACCTTGTGGTGATCGACGAATCGCACAATTTCCGCAACGGCGGCGACGCCGACAAGGAGGGCAAGGAAAACCGCTACACGCGGCTTATGAACAAGGTCATCCGTCCGGGCGCAAGGACACGGGTGCTGATGCTGTCGGCAACACCCGTGAATAACCGCTTCTATGACCTGCGCAACCAGCTCGCGCTGGCCTATGAGGGCAACAGCAGCGCGTGGGCGGACAAGCTTTCCACACATCGGAGCGTAGAAGAAATTTTCCGCAACGCGCAAAAAGCCTTTAACGCATGGAGCAATTCCGATGCGGAGCTGCGCACCACAGACCAGCTGATGCGGATGTTAGATTTTGATTTCTTTGAGATTCTGGACAGCGTCACGATTGCGCGTTCCAGAAAGCACATTGAAAAATACTACAACATGAACGAAATCGGCCATTTTCCGACGCGCCTGCCGCCGATTTCCAAGCGGCCGCCGCTGACCGATCTGTCTGACGCAATCACCTACGGCGAAATTTACGATTTGATCATCAGCCTGACGCTGAGCATTTACACGCCGTCCAACTACATTCTTCCCAGTCGGATGGCAAAGTACGCCGATCTGAACCACGAGGGCAAAAACAGCCTGACGCAGGCAGGGCGGGAACAGGGCATCCGCCGTCTGATGAGCATCAACCTGCTCAAGCGGCTGGAAAGCTCGGTGCATTCGTTCCGCCTGACCTTGCAGCGCATTCAGAAGCTGATTGCGGACACGCTGGAAACGATCAACGCCTTTGATCCCAACCAGACGATGGAATTGCAGGACCTCACAGCCGGAAGCACAGACTTTGACGCGGATGATGCGGAAAATGATCTGCTGGCCGTCGGGAAGAAGGTCCATATCGCGCTCGCGGATATGGACTATCTGACATGGCAGCAGGATTTGCAGGCAGATTTGCAGATTCTGAACCTGCTTGTCGGTATGGTTGCCGATATAACGCCCCAGCACGACAGCAAGCTGCAAATGCTGCTTGCGACGATTGCCGGAAAGATCGCGCAGCCAATCAACCCCGGCAACAAAAAGGTCATTATCTTCACGGCGTTTTCCGACACGGCAGAATATCTGTTCACGAACATCAGCGCATACGCCAAAGAAAACTATGGCCTCAATACCGCGCTGGTGACCGGCTCGGTCGATGGGCGGACGAACGTTCCGAAATTCAAGGCGGATCTCAACAACATTCTGACCTGTTTTTCGCCCATTTCCAAGGACAAGGCCGCGCTTATGCCGGACGGACCGGACATCGACATTCTGATTGCGACGGACTGCATTTCAGAGGGTCAGAATTTGCAGGACTGCGATTGCTTGGTCAACTATGACATTCACTGGAACCCGGTGCGGCTGGTGCAGCGGTTCGGGCGAATTGACCGCATTGGCAGCCGCAATGACAAAATCCAGCTCATCAACTTCTGGCCTGATCTCGACCTCGACTCGTACATCAATCTGAAAGCGCGCGTGGAGCTGCGCATGAAAGCGCTGGTCATGACGTCCACAGGCGACGACAATCTTCTCTCGCCAGAGGAACAGGGTGATCTGGAATACCGCCGCCAGCAGTTACAGCGATTGCAGACGGAGGTCGTTGATCTGGAGGAGATGGGAACAGGCGTTTCCATTACAGATTTGGGACTGAATGAGTTCCGCATGGAGCTTCTGGAATACAGAAAGACGCACCCGGAGCTAGAAAACAGTCCGGGCGGCATCAGCGCAGTTGCGGCAGCGACACCGGATGCGCCGCCGGGGGTGGTGTTCGTGCTGAAAAACGTGCATAACGAGGTCGACGCCGACCAACGCAACCGCCTGCACCCGTATTATCTGGTCTACCTGACGGAGGAAGGCGTCACGGTTCACGACCACCTTTCCCCAAAAGACACGCTGGACGCGATGCGGCAGCTTTGCCGGGGAAAGGACCAGCCGATTGAAGTGCTCTATCAGGCGTTCAATCGGGAAACGAACGACGGACGGGATATGGCCGTGTATTCCGGTCTGCTGGAGGACGCGGTGCTGTCCATTCTGGACGCAAAGGAGGACAGTGACCTCGACAGCCTGTTCTCCGCCGGCGGCACGAGCGCATTACTCAGTCAGGTGTCCGGACTGGACGATTTTGAACTGATCTGCTTTTTGGTTGTGCGGGAGGGAACGTCATGCTGAATCTGCCCAGTTCCACGGAGTTTGGCCGCCGCGTGCCGAAACAGAAGTTTTATGAACATCTGGACGTGTCCCCGGAGGTCAAGCGGCTTTTTATCGACCAGATCAAGCTGATCACATGGGCGAACAAGCTTTCGCCGCAGACGATGAACCTCGGCGCGGGGCAGACGGTCACGGAAATCGAAGTGTTTCACATCCGCCTGGCCGGGCAAGAGCTTGACAAGCGGACGCTGGAGTTGATGGATCGGCAGATCCCGTATCACATTCTGTTTGTGCTGGAGCGGCCGGACGGGCAGATGCAGCTGCGCATCAGCTATAAGGAAGCGGCGCAGTCCGGCGACAACGCATTCCGCCTGCGGCAGAGCTACGCCACGGAATTTGCGCCGCCGGAAAGCCTGACGCTCCCGCTGGACGCGCTGGACATGGACGGCCTGTATGCGTCCATCGTCCGCGCCATTGCTGGCGACGCGCTGTCTGCCCCGGAGCAGCCCTTGGAGCAGGCCATTGCACAGGCGCAGGAAAAAGAAAAACTCCAGCGGCAGATCGCGCAGCTGAAGGCAAAGATGAAGAAAGAAAAGAATTTGGGAAAGCAGATGGAGTTGCGGAGAGAAATTCGAAGATTGGAGGGATAGAAATGATAAAAAAGAACCACACCACGTTTTGGGTTGTTGCTACCATAGGTGGTATATCTTTCGCAACATCAGTTGTGTTTAAGTTCTCTAACATAGCGAATGATTTTGGGTATGATATATCGCTAGGTACATTTGTTGGGGTAGTGGTTGCGCTAATTACGGTTGGTACAGACATAATCACAACAAGAAAAGCTGCCATTCAACGAATGCTTCTAGAGGTACGGCATATAAAGGCTTTGCATAATGAATTGTGTTATGCGAGTACAGATGCGGAAATCGTAAGAATTTCAACGGAGATAGATAAGCATTTTGATTTTTTTCAAGACGCAATGTGCTCAATCGAATGGATAGTTCGGGAGGATAGAAATGTCAAAGAATTATTTGGTGAAGTCTATGGATATTTAGCAAATATAGTGCCAATTTTAATTGCATCTGCGAATCAAGATCCTGATAAATTGGAGGAAGCAAAAAAGCGTTCGCAGTGTATGCGCGAACCGAATATGAATTCCATAATGAAAATATGGATTCCATTAGTAAAGAAGTATGACCCTAGCTGCCTGTCCGGTAATTATGCTATGTGCGAAGACTATGATTACATGGGTTCGCGCAGAGACGGCGGCTTTGCCGAATACTGCCTTGTGCCTAGCGCATGGAACTTCGTCGAATCCCACAATACGGATACGCCGATGACAATGCTCGCCATGGCTGAACCGGCTTGCGTTGCGCAACACGCTGTCCGGAAAAGCAGCGTCTACTTCGGCGCAAATGTGTTGATTTTCGGTGCAGGGCCGATCGGCATTATGGCAGGCCGGTGGGCGAAGCTGGCCGGTGCAGCGAAGGTCTTATTCTCGGATGTTGTTGACGCAAAGGTCGAGTTCTGCAAAAAGTGCGGCTTTGATGCAGTCAATTCTCGGACACAGCCACTGGAAGAGGTTGTTCGGCAGACATTTGGAGGTCGACTTGCGGATATTGCGATTGAAGGTACGGGCTATGGCTCTGCGCTGAATCAGGCAATCACCTGCATCCGTCCATTCGGAACAATCACATTGCTTGGCAATCCTGCTGCCGATACCACAATTACAAAGGCCTGCCACAGTCAGCTTTTGCGCAAAGAGGCAACGATCCACGCGATTTGGAATTCACACTATAGCAATCTGCCGATCAACGAATGGCGATATACAGTAGATCAAATGGATAGCGGTGCGTTCGACTGCACAGACCTGATCTCACATACCTGCTCTCTTGATGAGCTGCCTGAAATGACCGCAGCGATCCATGAGCATCGGATTGACACATGGAAAGTTCTATACACTGCTGACTCGGCCAAGTGATCCGCCCACACAACGCACTCTCTTGTGGGTATAACGCAGACAATAATACAAACCAGCTTTTTGTATGAGAACTTCAATACCCGTGCTGGGTATTGAAGTTCTCTTTTTAAGCTGTGCCGGAGCGTGTGATAGCTCCGCTTTCGGATACCACATCGACGCAGGATGGATTCAAAATAATACTGATAGGTCCGCAGCTCCATTGGCTTGTCCGTTTTACCCGTCAGCACATAGGCGTTTTCGGCAGACCAGAAACAGCTTTTTTCGGATATGCCATCATATCATCCGGAAGCAGCAATGTGCTTACGGACGCATTGCTTCCCTGCACTCGTCGGCTTCTTCATCAAATCCCCATGCAAAGCGCATGGGATTATGTCCAAAAGTTGCATGGCTATTTGATGCTTCTATTCCGAGACCCGCTTTCTTTCTCTCTGCAAGCTGTGTGCAAATACGCTCGTATAAGCTGTTTTGCTTTTGAACATTATAGTATTACTTACAGATTAAATCAATACGGCACCATTTCAGACAGAAAGATTTTCACGGAACCCGTATAATTTGCTTATACGCAGGAGGTGTCCGTGTATGGGCAAAGAAGTTACGTTCAAAAATCACGACCGGTTTATTCATCTTGGCATTGCTATCGCTGCGCTCCGCAAAATGCGCGGAATGTCGCAGGAGCAGCTTGCAGAAAAGGCAGAAATCAGCCGCTCCCTTATCAGCGCCATTGAAGCGCCGGGCGTGGCAAAGAGTTTTTCGCTGGATGTGTTTTTCAATCTTGCCGACGCGCTTGACATTGATCCCGCAGACTTGATAGATGCCTCCGTTTTCCCGGATCGAATCATGCGGAAACAATAAATCTCACCGTGATACGCATTTCGTCAGGATTCTACATTATGATATGTATGATGTAGTTTGCTTCGCCGCTGAAACGAATACTCGATAAACAATCTGTCCCAATTTGGGACGCAAAAAAAGCAGGTCATGGACATAGCGTGTCCATGACCTTTATATGTATTAGTCTGCAAAGCAGTCCGGCCTTGCAACAACTGTGAAGCCTGCCGAACCGGTGATAACAACGCCATTTGCGCCGCCGCTGCAATGGACGATCAGGAGATTGCCGTCTGCGTCCTTACCGCCGACGATACCGACATGGGAATCGTCCGGATAGAACACCAAATCGCCCGGCTGTGCGTCGCTCCATGAGATATTCGTGCAATAGCTGTGCTGTGTCGCTGCACCGCCACCACGTCCCGGATAGTAGCTGCCATTCGTCGCGTTGTAAAAGCTCCAATCGACGAAACCGCTGCAATCCAAGCCGAACGGACGCACTGTGCCGGTGGAGCCGCTGCCTGACGCTGTGACCTCCGTTGGAACACCCCAGCGGTCGTCCCAGCCGAGCGTCAAAGACTTTCCGCCCCAAAAGTACGACACACGCCCGACAAGCTGCACCGCCGTTTCCACGACGGCCTTTCGTGCCGGGTCAAGATCCTCCGGGAGGTTTTCAAGCAGCTCGATTGCGTCCTCCTGTGAGATGGTCAACGAACCCATAGGGATATTCAGACTGCCGAGGTTTTCAAGCAGCACGTCCAGTGCATCGTTCTGGTATTTTGAAAAGCCGTATTCCAGTCGCATTTGCTCGGCGGTTTTGGCTGTGATCGTGATGGTCAGCGCAATCCCCGTGTGGCTGTCGTCCACATCATCGTCCGACTCGCTGTCCGGAACGTCAACGGTTTGCGTTGCCGTTGTGATCTCGCACATATCCCAGAATACTTGACGCAATAATTCCACCCGTTCTTCGTCAAGCGTGAACACGTCTACGCCGTCCTCCGCACCTGCCGTTTTGGACGCAAACACGGCTACGACCTCGCGCCAGTCCGGAGCCTGCCCGACAATCTGAACGGACACAAAATCGCCGTTTTGCAGGCGTTCCAATTCAGCATGATATTCACCTTGAATCTCCGCGATAGCGGTTGCAAGTGGAACGGTATTGTCACTTTCCTGCTCGTCGGCAAAAAGAATCCCCAGTGGCGATGCAAGGAACGCGCCCGCGACAATGACGATGGAAAATACGATAAAAAGCGCCGTGCCGCCGCCTAAACTGGCAAGGGCGCTTATCAGCTCCTTGAGTGCCTTTGCAGCGGCTTCGGCCAGCTTTTTCGCGGCTGCGGCGGCTGCGCTGGCCGCCCGGTTGTTGCTCTTTTTAAGCATCTTTCTCTGTGCGTCCTGCGTTGCTGCTTTCCGCGCACGCTTTGTATCAATTTTTGACGTTGAGGTCAAAAGCATGGTTTTTTGTCTAAGAAGCCAGCCATAAAAGAA
>OGMC01000566.1_pt1 | contig 10708 bp, 9 predicted proteins | sample 1573011 | NCBI WGS metagenome assembly OGMC01 (sample SAMEA2581888, study PRJEB24529) | metagenome | biome: Human gut stool | place: China | collected 2011
GTTTTGAACACATTCACATAGGGGCTGAGATTCTTTTCTATATCTTTCTGGAAGGTAAGGATCTCTTTCTCATCCATGCTGTCAATGTCACGGCCATGGAGGAAATGGTTCATCCTGTCCGCCAGCAGCTGCATTTCATCAAAGGTACTTCCCTTTGGGATTTCCACCACTGCATTGGACACATCCCCCCGGTCTGTAACAACCAGCAGAATGGCTCTTTCTCCATCCAGGGGAAGGAATCGGATATAGTTGAATTTCTTCTTGATTCCCGCTGACGTTGCCACAGACAGGTTATGGGTGAGCGATGATACCGCCTTTGCCATATTGCGGAAAATCTCATCCACCTTGGTCACATGATCCAGGAGCATGCTGTCAATCATGGATTTTTCTTCGCTGGAAACGGGAGCCGGCTGCATGAGCCAGTCCACGTAAAAACGATATCCCTGGATGGAAGGGATACGTCCTGCCGAAGTATGGGGCTGTTCCAGATATCCTTCATCCTCCAGGTCCTGCATTTCATTGCGGATGGTGGCGCTGCTGACGCCCAGGTTGTACTTCTTCGCAATGGTCCTGGAGCCTACCGGTTCAGCGGTATCCGCATAATCCTGTACAACGGCCCACAGTACTTTTCTTTTTCTTTCATTCAGTTCATTGGACCCAACGCGGGGTTCATTCTTGTTTGTTCTGCGTGCTGCCATCATTATCACCTTGTTATTAGCACTCATTGGTCTCGAGTGCTAACTTACGTTATTAGAATATCATTCATGCCCCTCCCTGTCAAGACTTTCTCCCCTTCTTTTCCATTTTTCCATGCAAAAAGCACCTCCCGAAGGAAGTGCTTTTTAGTGAGCTGGTGGACTAGTGAACTAGTGAGCTAGTAGACCAGTGGACTAGTGGACTAGTGAACCAGTCGAAGTCAATGTTAGCGGGAACCAAGATTCTTCGCTTCGCTCAGAATGACGATGGGGCGGTAAGGTTAGCACATAACACAGTCTGATGTCTGACCTCTACCATCTATCGTCTCCCTCACCCCACGTAACCCAGCCAGTGCCAGTAAGTGGCAGAGAATACAAGAATCATGGCATAAGCCAGCACGGTGAAAGGAATGCCGGTAATGAGGAAATCCTTGGATGTAATGTATCCAGTGCTGTAGGCGATCATATTCTGCGGGGCATTCACCGGCAGGATGTAGCCGAAGCAGATGGTATACTGAAGAATCATGGTCATGCCCAGCACATCAATGCCCGGCGTCTTCACGCTCTGAAGAACTGCAATGACAATCGGAATCATGGCCGACGCCAGCCCTGTGGCACTGGCAAAGCCCAGATGGATAATGGTGAGGAAGAAGGCCAGCACCGCAATGACTACAAGAGGAGACATGGTTTCCATGCCGAAGAGGGCCACGAAATGATTGGCCAGCCAGATGGCAGCCCCTGATTTCAGAAGGGCCGTGCCCAGACTGATGCCTACGCCGAAAAGGGTGACGGTGCCCCAGTTGATATGGGGGACTGCCTGTTTCCAGGTCATAAATCCCACTTTCGGAAGCATCATGAGCATAATGCCGGTAATGGTGACGGTGGTAGTATCAAAGGGATGAAGTTTCTTCTCCGTTACCCAGAAGAAAAGGAGCAGCACCGAAATCAGAAGCAGTTTCTTTTCATCCCGGGAAACAGGCCCCAGATCCTTCAGCATTTTTTCCAATGCTTTCCTGCCGCCGGGCATTTCCTTCACTTCCGGAGGCATGACATGGATGAGAAGGAAATAAAGCACCACCGACATAATGGCTGCATAGGGAGCAGCAGCGATAAACCATTCCAGCCAGCTGATATCCTTGCCCAGTACCTGCTGGATAAATCCGATGGCCACCATGTTCTGGGCAGCTGCGGTCTTGATACCGATATTCCAGAGGGAATCGGCCTGGGCCACTGCCATCATGAGCACAGCAGCAAAGGTGGAGCCCTTCTCTAGCCCAAAGGCCCGGATAATGCCTACCACGATAGGCACCATGCAGGATACACGAGCCGTAGTGGACGGAACGAAGAAGGAAAGCAGGAATCCCACGAAAATGACGCCAATCACCAGATGACTGGATTTTACGCCGATATGGGACATGACCACCAGGGCGATACGCTTATCCAGCCCCGTAATCATCATGCCTGCCGACAGGAACATGGCACCTGCCACCAGAGCCCAGGCTGAAGTGGAGAAGCCGGAAAGCCCCATCTGCAGGGCTTTCCCGGTGCCAAGAAGAGTCTCCGGTTTGGCGGGATTAGGCGCCATGCCCAGAGAAAATGCCATAAACACCACAATAACAAAGGCACTGACCGGATAGGAAACTCCTTCGGTCATCCAGATAATGACTGCAAACACAAGGATACCGATGAGCCGGTGTCCCTGGGTAGGCAGATCTACAGGAGTCGGGAAGAGGTACACCAGTGCCATGGCAGCCAATGCCAGGAACAGGCCATATTTCTTTCCAAATCCTTCTGACTGATTCATAAGCCACCCCCAAATATAAAAAATGAAGCACCATTCATGCGGAAACAACGGGCATCGTCTCTATTCATGAAAGAGGCACTTGTCCTAAGCAAAAAAGCTCCTGTTATCCCCTGGGGAAGAACAAGAGCTTCGTTGCACTTTATGAATATATTTCAGTATATCCATGAAAGGTTGACTTGTCAATGGGAAACAAAAAAGCCCCCGCCTGAGCGGGGACCTTTGACGGTCATCAGTCAGCGCTGAAAGGAAGCAGAGCAATAGCTCTTGCTCTCTTAATAGCGAGATTGATTTTGCGCTGATGCTTTGCGCATGTTCCGGTTACACGGCGGGGCAGAATCTTGCCTCTTTCGGAAACGAAACGACGCAGTGCAGCAACGTTCTTATAATCAATGGTGTCTACGTGATCTACGCAGCACTGGCAGACCTTTCTTCTCGGTCTTCTTACTCTATCTCTTCTAATCATGCTTTTCTATATCCTCCAAAATCAATGCATATCAGAACGGAATATCTTCATCTTTGGACGTCGTACCGAACTGTCCAAAATTTCCTCCCGGCTGGCCTCCCTGTCCGGATGGATTATTGTTATAACCGCCATTTCCGCCGTTATAACCGTTTCCACCGAAACCGCCATTATTTCCACCGAAGCCGCCGCCAAAGGAACCTCCCTGCTGCGGACCGTAGGAAGAATTGCGCGGAGTGCCGATTGGAATGGCAATGGTATTGGCCACAACTTCTGTTACATATCTCTTTGTGCCATCCTGTGCATCATAGGAACGACTGGAAATCCGTCCTTCCACAAATACACGGGTGCCTTTTTTCAGCTGATTTCCAACAGCTTCTGCCAGGGGACCCCAGGCAACAACATTAATCCAGTCTGTAAGCTCCCGCTGTTCACCCTGGGGGGTTGTATAGGTACGGCTTACTGCTAAAGAAAACGATGCTACGGAACGGCCGGTCTTCGTTGCACGAATCACCGGATCCCGTCCAAGATTTCCCAAGATTTGAACTGAATTCATTGTGCTACCTCTTAGTCATCCTGTTTTACAATGATATGACGGATAATTTCTTCATGAATCTTGATAACGCGGTCAAGTTCTTTAATCTGCGCCGGGTCAGCCTGGAAATCAACTACTACGTAGTATCCTTCACTCTGATGCTTGACTTCGTACGCAAGATGACGTTTGCCCCATTCATCAGTATTGTCAATGGTACCACCAATTCTGGTAATGGTGTCCTGTACCAGTTTGACAGCAGCCTTGATAACTTCATCATTAGCTGCATTCACAATGAACATAACTTCATACTTTTTCACGAAATTCGCCTCCTTTTCGGACCTATGTCCCGCACTCGCTGCGGGCCAGGAAGTTACTTGTAAAATAACAAGCTTATTTATTATACAAGAGCGGAAATGAAAAAGCAAATGTTTTTTGAAAGTTTCCTGTCCGGCTTGACGCTTTGGTGTTTCTTACCGACAGGAAACTATTGGCGAAAAGTTTCCCATCCGGCATGACACGAATGCAACTCATACCGACAGGATACTATTTCTTCTTCTTGCTTACCATGAATCCCGTAGCCTGCTGGTTGGCCATGATCACCACATCACTGATCTGCACCCGTTTGGGCTGGTCTGCTACGAAGGCAATGATATTGGCAATATCTTCTGCCTGCAGCGCATCTACGCCTTCATATACCCGGGCTGCCCTTTCCTTATCGCCATGGAAACGGACTTCACTGAAAGGAGTCTCCACAATGCCCGGCTGGATGGTGGTCACCTTGATATCACTGTCTATGACATCGATGCGGACACCGTCGCTGAACGTTTTCACCGCTGCCTTGGTGGCGCAGTACACCGCTGCCCCTGCATAGGCATAGAGGCCGGCGGTGGAGCCCAGGTTGATGATATGGCCCTCATTCTTTTCCAGCATGGCTGGAAGGAAGGCGCGGGTCATCAGAAAGAGACCTTTGATATTGGTATCAATCATCTGAAGAATATCTTCTTCCTTTGTCTCCCCGTAAGGTTCCAGTCCCCTGGCCAGACCGGCATCATTCAGAAGAATTCGGGGCGCTCCCAGTTCGCTAAGGCAGCGGGAGGATACTTTCCGGATGGCATCGGCATCCCTCACATCCAGCTCAAAGCAGGCAACCGGCACAGCCATGGCCCCCTCGATTTCTTTTTTTACCTCTTCCAGCTTTTCTTTATTTCTGGCAGCCAGAGCCAGTCCATACCCCTTGGCGGCCAGCGCTTTGGCACTGGCAAGACCGATACCACTGGTGGCCCCTGTAATGAATGCGTAGGAACTCATGATAATCCTCCTTCTTTTTCTGCTATAATAGTAGGAACCGGCAGAAAATTCCCCGGTCTTATACATTCATTATACTGGTTTCATTTCCATTTTCATAATAAATAAAGGAGTTTCTATGAAATCCATCATTCTGGCCACCCTTATGGTGACAGCTGCCCTTTCCGCCGGCGGATGCGGCACGCCAAAGGCTCCCGCCCCCTCTCCAGCTGCTTCTTCTGCGGCTGTTCCTGCGGTCCACCAGATTAACGAAGAATCGCAGCAGATTTACCGGAAAGCAGTTACTGCCTACGGAAAAGGAGATCATCTCCATGCCCTGGAACTTGCCAATCAGGCTCTGGAGAAAGACGGCGAAAATTACAAAGCCCTTTCTCTGAAAGGCATTATCCAGGCCTTTGATATATCACCGGAAGAAGGCATTGGGACCATCCAAAAATCCCTCTCCATCAACCCGGACTACGTACAGGCTTATTTCGATATGGCCATGGCCCAGAAACTGGGGAAACACTACGATGAATCCATCCGCTTCTTCCAGAAGGTGCTGGATAAGGATCCCCATAACACCTGGTCCTACTACGGTATTGCCACCAACTACGCTGATAAAAGGGACAAGGCAAAGGCTTTGGAATATCTGAAAAAAGCAGTTGATCTGGACCCCAAAAACGTAAAGCCCCAGGCTGCCGCCCAGGACCACTTCCAGTGGCTCCATGGCGATGCCGATTTTCAGAAACTTGTAAAATAAAGGAGTTCCCATGAAATACGCTTTTATCCTGTCCATCGTATCCCTGGTCCTCTACCATGACAATGTCCTGTCTGCCGCCGGAGCTGCCGGATACCTTTCAGCCATTTTCTTTCTGGTCACGTACCGGGAAAAGCCTGCCATGCTGGCCATTGCCTGCATAGCGGCTGCCATCATTACCATCATGTACTTTTCCTGGGACTTCTCCCTTGCAGGCTACATGCACATAGGCATTGCCTGGTCCATGACCATTACCGCCTTTACCGCCATCCTTGCCCTGGTCAGCCTTGTATATAAGATAAAGAATCGCTGATTCATGGTACTAAAAAAGCATCATTGATGAGAACATCAACGATGCTTTTTATATTGCCTGTCAGTCCGCGTTTTTAGAAGATTTAAATTTCAGGAAAAATCCCATAATAATGAGCATGCATACCAGACCTGTCAGGTCTCCGAGAATGCCGTTTCCTGTGATGCCATCCACCAGGTAGCCGGCCACGCAGCTCACAGCCACCACGAGAACATAGGGAATCTGGGTAGACACATGGTCTATGTGATGGCACTGGGCCCCGGCCGAGGCCAGAATGGTGGTATCGGAAATAGGCGATACATGGTCGCCGCCTACAGAACCGGCCAGCACGGCAGCCACCGTCATAATCATAAGATGGGTATCATTGGACACGATAGCCAGTACGATAGGAATGAGGATACCGAAGGTGCCCCAGGAAGTACCGGTAGCAAAAGCAAGGCCAATGGCCACCAGGAAAAACAGGGCCGGCAGCAGAATGGCAATGGTGGCGTTATCAGCAACCACGCTTCCTACATAGCCGCCGATGTTCAGGTAATCCTTACCTACAATGCCGGACAAGGTCCAGGCCAGGGACAGGATCATAATGGCAGAAGTCATCTGTTTGAAACCTTCTACAAAGCAGCTGCAGAAAGTGCTGAAGTCTAAAACCTTTCTGGGAATGTACAATACAAAGGTAAATACCAGAGCAATGAAAGAACCGATAACGAGACCTCTGGCAGATTCGCAGTTCGCAAAGGCTTCTGCCACGCCCTTTCCTTCCAGAATGCCGCCGGTATAAAGCATGCCGAACACGCAGCCGCCGATAAGGACCACCAGCGGAAGGATGAGATCGATGATTTTCCCATTTCCCACAGGCGCACTGCCTTCATCATCGGCATATTCCGCAGGAATCACCAGGGTGCCGCCGCTCTGCTTTTCATACCTGGCCATACGGGAAAAATCACGGCCTGAAGCGATGAGGATAATCATAAAAATCAGGGTGAGCCAAGCGTAAAGGTTCAAAGGAATGGTTTCCAGGAAAAGAGCAAAACCATCAATGGAACTGCCCTCCGGAAGAGAGGAGGTAACAGCAGCAGCCCAGCTGGAAACCGGAGCAATGATACATACCGGTGCTGCGGTGGCATCAATAATATAGGCCAGTTTCGCACGGGTAATCTTAAACCGGTCTGTCACAGGGCGCATCACGGTACCCACGGTGAGACAGTTGAAGTAATCATCAATGAAAATCAGGATACCAAGAGCCATGGTTACGAAAAGAGCGCTCTTCTTTCCTTTAATGGTGCGGGCTGCATAATCACCGTAAGCCTGAGAAGCACCGGACTTCTGGATGGCCGCCACCATAATCCCCAGAAGGACAAGGAATACAAGGATATACACATTGCTTCCCACCTTGTCCGACATAATGTGGAACATGGTGTCGATAGCACCCAGTATACTGAATCCTGCAAACATGAAGGCACCGATAAAGATACCTATGGCAAGAGACATGTACACTTCTTTGGTGGCCAGTGCCAGAATAATGGTAACTACAGGAGGCACCAGGGACCATACTGTTTGAGACATATAAATCATCCTCTCTCTTTTGACAATTTCCCATATCGTCAAATTGCAATAATTTTTATTATTATACAATACTTTCCCCGTTTGTAAAATGTTCGTAGTGATAAATTAGTGAACTAGTGGACTAGTGGGCTAGGGAGCTGGTGAGCTGGTGAGGATTGGGGCTGGGGACCACTAGTCCACTAACTCACCAGCCCACTATTTCACATATTGCATTTTCCCCATAATGCTGTATAATATAGTACGTGGCTCTGCAGTACTGATTTATGGCAGTCTCCGGGCCCCGTGCAATGAAATCCCATGAACCCGGTCAGGTCCGAGAGGAAGCAGCCGTAAGTGGCCCTTTTCATGTGACACGGTGCATCCTGGAGGCTGTCATAAATGAGGACTGCAAGGCTTTTTTTATGTCTGGTTTTCTCTGCTGTATTGTATAATAGTAATAATAATTAATAAGGTAAGGATTCAGTTCCGGAATCCTTACAAATCCTTTTTCATCTTTCCTGCCGGGAGGTTATTTATGGCTTATTTAGCATTATATCGAAAATGGAGGCCCCGCACGTTTACGGAGGTGGTGGGGCAGAAGCATATTTCCATACCGCTCCAGCGGGCCATCGAGCAGGACCGGCTGGCTCATGCTTATCTTTTTTCCGGTCCCCGGGGTACAGGAAAAACCAGTATGGCCAAAATTCTGGCCAAAGCGGTGAACTGCCTTCATCCAAACGGCGTGAATCCCTGCAATGAATGCCAGAGCTGTCGGGAAATCAATGCAGGCTCCAGTCTGGATGTCTATGAAATCGATGCCGCTTCCAACCGCGGCATTGAGGAAATCCGGGCCCTTCGGGAATCGGTGCGCACCCTGCCGGCAGTGAGCCGGAAGAAGGTATATATTATCGATGAAGTACACATGCTCACCAAGGAAGCCTTCAATGCCCTCCTGAAAACGCTGGAGGAACCGCCGTCCCATGTGCTCTTTATTCTGGCCACCACGGAACCGGAAAAAATTCCCCTCACCATTCTTTCCAGATGCCAGCGGTATGAATTCCACCGGATTTCCGTGGAGGATATCAAAAACCATCTTCTCTATATTGCCAAAGAAAGTCATCTTCCCCTGACGGAAGAGGCAGCAGACCTCATTGCAGTCCGGGCAGACGGCGGCCTTCGCGACGCCCTGTCCCTGCTGGACCAGTGCTCCTCGGCCTCGGAATCCAAAGTTCTTGACGCTCCGGCGGTGTATGACCTTCTGGGCCTCACAGGAAAGGATATGATTCTGGATCTTTCCCATCATATCTTCAACGGTGACAGCTCTTCCGCCCTGTCCCTCTTTTACCGGATCCTGCAGGGCGGAAAAGAACCGGCCTCCATTCTTCGTGACCTTCTGGAACATTTCAGAAACCTGATGATCTGCAAGGTCAATCCAAAGGCACCGGAATTTTCCCAGTACGGCAGCCAGGTGGAAACGCTTCGTTCCGATGCATCCCGCCTTCCCGCGCCTTACCTGGACGCCCTCTTTGACTATCTCCACGAAGCCCTCCATGAAACGAAACGGAGTTCTTCACCAAGGCTCAGCGCCGAAATGGGCCTTCTCCATCTCATCAATAAAGTCTACGGCGCCCTGGCGGACTTTGGCCTTGGCTCCAGCGATGTGCTCATCGCCCTCGGCGGCCGTGTGGTAGGCGATATCACCGGCTTCACCGCCGCCACCTGGCACAGGGGCATTTCCTACATCCAGTTCCCCACGTCCGTGCTGTCCCAGATCGGCAGTTCCATCGGCGGGAAAATCACTCTGGACCTGGACCAGGGAGCCGGCAAGAATGCCGTAGGCACCTTCTACCAGCCGAAGGGCGTCTTCGTGGACCCCGGCATGGCGAAGACCCTGCCCCGCCGGTATTTCCACAACGGCCTCGGGGACGCGGTGAAACTGGGCTGCGTGGCGGACAAGAACCTTTTCGAGCTTTTCGAAAAGGTGTCTTCGGACACGGAAATCTACCGGGTGCTCCCGGAAATCATCCGCCGCTGCGTCACCATCAAGGCCCACTACGTGGAAATCGCCCCCCTGTCCAAGGGAGAGCGGCGGATCCTTGACTTCGGCCACACCATCGGCGGCGCTATCGAACGGTGCTATCGGTACAATGATGCCCGCATTACCCACGGCGAAGCCACGGCCATCGGCATGTACCTCATCACCCGGCGGTCAGAACTGGAGGGACTCACGAAACGGGGCACCACCTCCCGTCTGGAGTACGTGCTGAAATCCCTGTCCCTGCCCATCAGCACTTCCATCCCCGATGACATTCTCTTCGAGTCCCTGAAACACGATAAGAAAATCAAAGGCGATGTGATCCAGATCACCCTGATCAAAGAAATCGGGGAAGGCTTCCTCTACACTATCCCGGTGAAGGAGCTTGGAAAATTCATCAGGAAATAAGCGCTTGCATCACGTAAAAGCCCCCACAGGACTGCATCGGCAGTCCCGCGGGGGCTTTTTGTGACTGAGAGTACGTGCGAACGGGCGGGGGCTTTGAGCTTTCAGCCTTGAGCCTTGAGCTGAATAGGCCCTGCGGGCCAGGTGACGGATGGATAAGTGGGCGGCCGAACGTACAGGGGCTTTTAGCTTCTAGCTGCTGGCAGCCAGGAAAGCTGATTCGCCTGCGGCGCATCCATCACCATCTCTCAGTCCGGTGGACAGCTCTCTTCTGGGAAGAGAGCCTCCTGCTGAGTCATTTCCACGCTTTGGGGATAGAGTCATGGGGATTCCATCGGCGGCACAGCCGCTATCCCATCAATCCATCCTGCGGCTTTGCCGCGGCCCTTCTCTAAGGGCCTGCATGGACGAGGACTATCTCACATACCGGGAATATCGGTAAGCGAGTGCCCCCTTAGAGATGGAGGTGCTTCGGCCGGGCTCTAAGGTGCTCGCTTAGTGTGCAGGCTATGCTCGCAAATGAGCCCAGCTTGGGCATCCTCTGCAGGATGCCCACATAGGACCTCCAAGTTTGGCCTGAAATACAAAAGGCGCTTAGCCTGCCCATCAAAGCGCCTTCCTTTTAGGCCAAACGGCGGCAGGCCAAAGGCCAGGGGATGGATCCGCCTCGCAGAGGCGGGTTCTGCGAAGGCGACGGATGTTAGCCGTTGGAATCGCCGCAAGGCTGAACCGGTCTGACATCTGCCGTCTGATGTCCCCCTTCCGAAATTTCCATCACCATCTCTCAGCCCCGTGGGCAGCTCTCTTCTGAGAAGAGAGCCTGCTGCAGAGTCAATTTCACGTTTTTGGGATAGAGTCATCAGGATTCCAACGGCAGC
>OGMC01000569.1_pt1 | contig 10678 bp, 10 predicted proteins | sample 1573011 | NCBI WGS metagenome assembly OGMC01 (sample SAMEA2581888, study PRJEB24529) | metagenome | biome: Human gut stool | place: China | collected 2011
GGCCTATCGCAAGCTTCGCCTCGGGATAGAGGCGCTTGACCGCCTGAGCGAGAACGTGGGAGGCGGTGTGTCTGAGCGCGCGCTTTCCGTCGTCATCGTCAAAGGTAAGTATTTCGAGCTTGCAGTCCTTGTCAATGGGGGTGCGCAGGTCTTTAACCTCGCCGTCTATGCGGCAGACGCACGCCGCCTTATAGAGTCCCATACCGAGGCTCTTCGCCACCTCCATGGCGGTTATGCCGTTGTCAAACTCCTTTACGACTCCGCCCTTGAGTTCAATGTTTACCATAAAAATTTCTCCTTTCTGCTTCGGGCAAAGGCCCGTCTCAGGGATGAAAAAAGCTCCACCCCCGTAAAATTTACAGGGGTGAAGCGAATGCTCCACGGTTCCACCCGGTTTGCGGCTCACGCCGCCACTCATGCGACCTTAACGCGGTCATACGTCGCAGCCTATCCCCTCGGGGCTTCGGTGCGCACTCGGCAGCGGTAACATATTCCGTATCGACGCCCGCGCTCTCAGCCAACGGCGCGCGGCTCTCTTTGAGGACATTCGGAACACATCTTCTGCCTCACGGCTTTAACATTATTATTTTATCATCAAATGCCGAAAAGTCAACACTTTTATTTGAGACTTCAAAACAACTTTATTTACGGAGTTTTCTTCGGTTTCCTGAATTTTTTGTATCATGTGTCGCAATAACACCTTGACATTTCGCCCGTTTAAGGTTATTATACATAATAATGGTAGTATTATGTGCCAAGCTATACTCCATATTGTTATTTTACTGAGTTTTACAATAATCAAAATTTTTATTCGGGAGGTGTTATTCGTTTGGAAGTTTGGAAAATTATTCTTATAGCCGCCGCGGTCGGCGTCGCATTCGGCGTTGTCGGTTTTATTCTCGGCGGTTTACATAGGAAGAGAGTTGCCGAAGCCGCAATAGGTTCAGCTACAAAAGAAGCGAACCGCATAGTCAGCGAAGCCATGACTCAGGCTGAGGCCAAAAAGAAAGAAGCTATCCTTGAGGCCAAGGATGAGATTCACAAGCAGAGAAGCGAAAACGAAAAAGAGCTGCGCGAGAGGCGCAACGAGGTTCAGCGCCAGGAGCGCAGAATCATTCAGAAGGAAGAGAGTCTCGACAAAAAAATCGAAAATCTCGAAAAGAAGGATGAGTCCCTCAGCCGCAAGATAAAGGATGCGGACGACAGACTCGCCGAGGCGGAGAGCCTCAAGAGAAGTCAGCTCGATGTGCTCGAGAAAATCTCGGGCTACAGCAGAGAGCAGGCTAAGGAATACCTGCTCCAAAACCTTGAAAACGATCTTGTTCACGAAAAGGCCGTCAAGGTGCTCGAATATCAGCAGCGCACCAAGGACGAGGCCGACACAATAGCAAGAGAAATTATCGGCACCGCCATTCAGCGCTGCGCCGCAGACCATACGGCGGAGACCACCGTTTCCGTTGTCGCTCTGCCCAACGACGAGATGAAGGGCCGCATAATCGGACGCGAGGGCAGAAATGTCCGCACGCTCGAGACTATAACCGGCGTCGATCTGATAATCGACGACACGCCCGAGGCAATAACCGTTTCGAGCTTTGATCCGGTTCGCCGCGAGGTCGCGCGTCTGACGCTCGAAAAGCTCATATCGGACGGCAGAATTCATCCCGCCCGCATTGAGGAGATGTACGAAAAGGCTCGCCGCGAGGTTGACGCAACCATCAAGCAGACCGGTAAGCGCGCGCTCATCGACGCAGGCGTCAACGGAGTGCATCCCGAGCTCGTCAAGCTCCTCGGCAAGCTCAGATACAGAACGAGCTACGGCCAGAACGTACTCAACCATTCGCTCGAGGTTTCATATATTGCAGGTCTCATGGCGGCGGAACTTGGCGCCGACGTCAAGCTTGCAAAGAGAGCCGGCCTTCTCCACGATATCGGCAAGGCGCTCGACCACGAGATGGACGGCTCGCACGTTGAGCTGGGCGTTGAGGCCGCGAAAAAATACCGCGAGAGCGAGGGCGTTGTCCACGCCATTCAGGCTCACCACGGAGACGTTGAGGCAAAGACGCTTGTCGCCTGCCTCGTTCAGGCCGCCGACGCAGTTTCGGCTTCCCGCCCCGGCGCAAGACGCGAGAATGTTCAGAACTACATCAAGCGCCTTGAAAAGCTCGAAAGCATCGCCTCCTCGTTTGAGGGCGTTGAGCGTTCGTTCGCTATTCAGGCCGGCCGCGAGGTTCGCATAATGGTCAAGCCCGAGGTCGTCAACGATGAGAAGATGGTTCTCATCGCCCGCGACATAGTCAAGAAGATTGAAGACGAGCTTGAATATCCCGGTCAGATAAAGGTCAACCTTATCAGGGAGAGCAGAGTCAGCGACTACGCAAAATAAGCAAAAAAGCTGGGGTTGTCGCATTTAGATGCAGAAACCGTTTTCTTCACCCCGAAGCTGTATATAGATACCGCGAGCGGGTGAAAAAACGGTTAAAAAAGAAAAATGCAACCATACAATTTTGCATTTCAGCATTTTTCTTTTTGTTCTGCGCTAAATGCAACAGCCCCTTTTTGAGAGGAAAATCGGAATGAACATACTTCTTATAGGCGACATTGTCGGAACGCAGGGCTGCGACTTTTTGCGCTCGGTGCTCCCCGGCTTCAAGAAGCTTGAAGGCATAGACGTTGTTATAGCAAACGGCGAAAATGCGGCGCCCGGAAACGGCATAACCTCTTCTGCCGCCGAGCACATTTTTTCAAGCGGCGTCGACTTCATAACCACGGGCAATCATGCGTTCAGGCGCAGCGAGGTGTATCATTTTCTCGACGAGCGCAGCGACATAATCCGCCCCGCAAACGTCGGCTCCTCCTGCCCCGGCAAGGGCGTCGGGGTTATCGACATGGGCAGGGTGCGCATCGGCGTTATAAACCTGCTCGGACGCGCTTATATAAACGGTTCGGACAATCCGTTTTCCTGTATCGACCCTCTCATGAAGGAGATAGACGACTGCAAAATAAAGATAGTCGATATCCACGCCGAGTCAACGGCGGAGAAGCTCGCCCTGGGCTTTTACCTCGACGGAAGGGCGACCGCCGTTGTCGGCACGCACACCCACGTTCAGACGGCGGACGAAAAAATCCTGCCCGGCGGCACGGCATATATAACAGACCTCGGCATGACTGGTCCCGAGCTCTCCGTGCTCGGCGTGCGCCCCGAGTCCTCGATATCATGGCTCAAGACCGGACTGCCCACACGCTTTGAGATAAGCGACGGCGCCTGCATGATGTGCGGCGTTATAATCGACGCTGACGAAAAAACGGGCAGGGCGAGAAGCATAGAGAGAGTCTGCGTAAGGTGAGGGGATAAAAATGCTTAAAGAGATAAGACGCGCAAGGCAGGACGACTGCCCGAAAATACTTGAGCTGCTCGAATATATCTGCGCTCTGCACAGCGGGATAAGACCCGACCTGTTTAAGGCGGGGAAGTCGAAATATGACGGCGAGAGCCTCAAAAAGCTTCTAACGGACGAGAGCCGCCTAATCTTTGTCGCCGCGGACGAAAACGACCGTGTGCTCGGATATATTTTCTGTATTATAATCGACCACTCCGCCGACTCCGCACGCTGTCCTAACACGGAGCTCTATATCAACAACCTGTGCGTTGACGAAAATTTCAGGCGCGAGGGCATAGGCGACGCACTGTTTCAAAAGGCGCTTTCGACCGCACAAAAGCTCGGCTGCCACAACCTGACATTGAACGTCTGGGAGGGCAACGACAGCGCACTGCGTTTCTATGAAAAGCACGGCATGAAAATTCAAAAGCGCGAGCTGGAAATAGTGCTCGACTGATTATGACACAAATGAAGCAGGCCGCCATAAGGCGACCTGCTTTTATCTTTTAATAAGCCTTTTCAACCGCGAATAAACTATTTTAGCAAGCTCGATTATATAATATTTCAGAATCATTCTATTTGTAAAAAGCTTTATCCTGCTTTCCTTCTTCGGCTTTGCGTATTTGTTTATCACAGCGGAAAACTCATTGTTTCTGTAATCCTCAAAAAACTGCTTATACCTTGGGTTGCCCGGCGCTTTTTTGCAAAACAAAAAGTTGTATTTTTTTATCTCATCAACGGCGCACTGCCTGCAATCCACCTTGCTCCGCAGCTTTTCAAATACCTCCTGACCCTTTTCGGTATTGACTATAAGAGTAGAATATGCCCTATAATCCCACGCTATCTCCGGCAGCGCCTTGTGGCGACTGTTGAAGTCCGCTATGGTTATATCGCTGACACGTTCCTCGGTCTGATAGTCACAGTTGCCCTCACAGCAATCCCTCAGGCAAAGCTGATCTATGAATATCTGAGAGTATTCGTCCATATCGATATACATTTTTCTGCCGGATTCAAACTCATACTCCGACATATGCCTTGAAACGTTCTTATCGCATTTGCGCTTGCTCCTGAATGTATATTTCCTCAGCTTTTCGCCGTAACGCTCTTGAGTGTAGTTTATGAAATCCTCAAAAACCTTCGGGCTGCCAACCCCGTGACAGATAAAGTCAACACAAAGCAGGTTGTCATATTCATGTCCGAGGAAGCTGCGCAGTCCGCTTATACGGCATGGGGTAGAGCACCAAACTACCCTGCGCCCCTGTTCAAGCAGCATCTTTGTCTGCCTAAAGCAGGCTCCGGCAGAGGCCGCAACATATTTTGACTTGCGCAGAGGCGCTATGTTCTCCACCCCTTCGACACCTGTATGTATAACCTTGAATCCGTCAAATGCCGCGCCGAAAATGACTGTATCGTCATTTGCAAATGCCGAGCATATCTCGGTGAAAGCGCCGCCGGATGAACTGTGCACATAAACGTCCGGATCTTTTGAACATAAAGCAAATGCCTTGTGCTCAACGGCATTGCTCAACCTTGGCTTTCCGCTCAGCGCAGGACAGACATTCGAGCATTTTCCGCAATTTATACAGCTTTCTGACACACGCGGATATTCAAATCCGTTTTCGTCGGCAATCATGGATATGCATCCGACAGGACACGCTGCAAAGCAGGCTCCGCACCCAGTGCATTTCTCTTTTTCTAAAATATCAATCATATTCTTTATCACCCAAGGCTTCCTTTAAAAAAGCTTTCGATTTTTGTCTTTCCGTCTCGAGCAAGCCGTTAGTTCTATCGTAGTCTATATGCCCGAAGGGTTCAATGTTTCCGTCTGCGCCGACGATTCTGTCCGAAAGTCCGGCCTTTTCCAAAATTGAATATATTCTCGAATTCTGATTGGCGGGGTCTGAGCTCTCAAATCTTTCAAAAACATAGAAGTCCCTGTTCATTATCATCGACAGCGCTGTTCCGTGAAAAGAATCCGTAAATATCAGCTTCGCTTTTTTTACGCGCTCCAAAAACTCTTCCGGCGTTATATCATTATTCAGCTCAAGCCAATCGGCATCTTTCCCGTTTGCACTGACGCCTGCTATTTTATATCCTAACCGCTCGGCAGCATCCAGCACTGTTTTTTTATACTTGTGATTTTGATTCAAAAAATAACAGAATATAAAGTTATCTTCACCCAATGTCTCCGACGCAAGATTCTCCCAATTGCTGCGATCAACAAGAAAAGTCGGGTCAAGCACATCCGCAGCACAGATATCGCAGCATTCTTTGAGAAGCTTCACTCCGGTACCTTCTCGGACAGACACACTGTCAATGCGCGAAATAATTTTTTTGTATTCATCCCTCATATCGTCCGGGATATAGTTAAAGCCTATACTTGCGGCATAGGATATTTTTTTCACATCGTCAGGAACAAAATCAAGCATATAGGCAGTATCAAGCCCGCGCGGAGCCCATATTTGGTCGCTGCCGCAGACAACGGCGTAATAATCCCGCGCTTTTTTGCTCAGCTTGTTTTTATCAAGGATAAGCTCTGTTCTTCTGAGCAGTCTGTTGCGCGCAGACCAGAACTTGAAGCCGAATATTTCACTTGAGCCGAAAATTCTCCGAAGTATGAGCACAAGTCTCCCCGGGGTCAGTCTTTCAAGCCGATATATTGCCTTTTTGATTATCTTCTTCGCCGCCGAGCTTCCGGGAGTTCTGTAATTTATTATCTGCGCTTCATATCCTATGCTTTCGATATAACTCTGAAGCGCAAATACCTGAAAAAAACTCCCGTAATTATTACAATAATGCCATGTAATTATTCCGACTTTTTTCATTGTTCTCCCGCCTCTCTTTTGTCTTTTTCCATTGCGGCAACGCATTACCGCCTTTAGGATATTGTATTATATTAAAAGAAGTTTTTAGTTCATAAGAAGCATAAATAAGCTTTTTATAAATAAAGTCCTTTATCTCTTGAATATCGGGCGGTTATTTGTTATCATTGCCTTGTTAAAATACCTTTTTAAAGGACGGTGCTAACATGAAATTTCCAATAGGCGTTATTATTGACAGCTTCCGCACGGATATCCCGACGGCGGTCGGAAAGGCAGCCAAGGTCGGTGCGCAGGGCATTCAGGTCTATGCCACCAGCGGCGAGATGTCGCCAGAGGAGCTTGTCGGCTCGAAGCGTGCGGATTTCCGCAGGCTCGTTGAGGACAACGGGCTCGTCATCTCCGCCCTCTGCGGCGACCTCGGCGGAGGCTTCGGCAACAGGGACGAAAACGGGTGGAGAGTCGAGAAGTCGAAGAGGATAATCGAGCTTGCAAAGGAGCTCGGCACGGATATCGTCACAACACACATCGGCGTTGTTCCCGAGGACAGCGGACACGAGCGATACAAGATAATGCAGGATGCGTGCTTTGAGCTCTCCCGCTTCGCGGACAGCCTTGACGCCCATTTCGCCATCGAGACGGGACCCGAGACCTCGGCAACGCTCAAGAAGTTTCTTGACTCGCTCGGCTCTACCGGCGTCGCGGTCAACCTCGACCCCGCGAACCTTGTCATGGTCACGGGCGACGACCCCGCAAAGGCGGTCTACAACCTGCGCGACTACATAGTTCACACCCACGCCAAGGACGGCGTTCAGATATTCTACAGGGATCCCGAGATAGTCTACGGCATAAAAAAAGACCCGCTCGTCACAGGCAGCTCGTTTAAAGAAGTGCCGCTCGGCGAGGGCAGCGTCAAGTGGGATGAATATCTCGCCGCGCTCGACGATATCGGCTACAAGGGCTTCCTGACAATAGAGCGAGAAGTCGGCGACGACCCCGAAAAGGATATCGGAAACGCCGTCAGCTTCCTCAAGAGATACATGGACTGAGGTGAAAAAATATGAAAACCTGCGTCAGCAGCTACAGCTTTCAGCCTATGCTTTCGAGCGGAGAAATAACCCAGCTTCAGCTCATAGGCAAGGTCAAGGAAATGGGCTTTGACGGAATCGAATTTATCGACCTCCTGCCCGAAAACGGAATGTCCGTCGAGGACTACGCCAAGCGCCTGCGCGACGAGAGCGAAAAAACGGGGCTGCCGATAGTCAACTACACCATCGGCGCGGAGCTTCTCAACCGCCCGCTCGACGAGGAGTGCGAGCGCCTGTTTAAGCAGGTGGACATAGCGGAGATACTCGGCGCTTCCGGAATGCGCCACGATGCAACAGGCGGCTATAATGCGCCCCTTAGCGCTTACTGCGGGTTTGAGCAGGCTCTGCCCACCCTCGTTGAGGGCTGCCGCAGAGTGACCGAATATGCCGCAGAGAAGGGCATCTCGACTATGGTTGAAAACCACGGCTTTTTTGCGCAGGACAGCGACCGCGTCGAAAAGCTCGTCGCGGGAGTCGCAAATCCCAATTTCGGTCTGCTCGTTGACATAGGCAACTTTGCCTGCGCCGACGACCCCTCCGACAAGGCGGTGGGCAGAGTCGCAAAATACGCAAAGCACGTTCACGCCAAGGATTTCCACATCAAGAGCGGCTCGGAGCCCGACCCCGGACGCGGATTCTTCCGCAGCAGAGCCGGAAATTATCTGCGCGGCGCGGTGATAGGCCACGGCAATATCCCCGTAGCTCAGTGCATTGGCATACTCAGGCGCGCGGGCTATGACAAATATGTCAGCATCGAGTTTGAGGGCATAGAGCAGCCGCTCACGGGCATTGAAATAGGTCTTGAAAATCTCAAGAGATTCATAGCCAAGGCAAAATAAAAGCGAACATGGGCTGTCGCGTTCGGCGCAGACCAAAGAATAAGAAAATAAAGGTCGTATTTCACACGCTTGACAATGTGGAATATGACCTTTATTTTTTCGCTTATTGCTCTTTTAAGCCTCTTTTTATTTTTCGTACCGTTCACCGAATACCGACTCAAGATGGGATATCCACTTTTCGAGCGCATCGCGGGTGAACTCCCGCATCGCTGCTTCATAGAGAGCAAAGCCTTTTTTGTCGATCTCGCTGAGATAGCGGAGCGATTTTTTCGGCCCGTAACAGTATCTGCCGATTATGTCGAAATAAATTTCGAGACTGTCCACGAGCACCCAATGCCACCGAAATAAGCCCTCGGCATCATTCCGCCCGCTCCTTGCGAGCATTTTTCTGCACCACTCGACCTCGTGCCGCAGCTCGTCCCTGTCTTTCTTGGGTGCGCCGTCGATAAACCCGCGTACTCTGTCCTTTATGCTTTGGCCGAGAGAATCGGTATCAATGATTATCACACCGTCGAACACTGCGATATACTTCTCCGGGTCATAGTCGCCCGAAAAATTCTCCACAGGATAGCAAAACACATCGAGCTGCGTGCCGTCAATAACCGTGCTGTCATGGCATTCGCGCCCGTTATAGATCAGAAGCGCATCATAGTCGCTGCCCACGTTCGCCGAGCCGTCGGCAAACGAACCGTAGGAGATCAGCACCGACGGCGAATACTTATCGACAAGATACCGTATTATTTTTTCCGCTGCGTCCATTCTGCGCCTCCGTTCATTTTTTCTAAGTATAACAGAAATCCTCGGCAGAGTCCACATAAATATACCCCGAAAGCCCTGCCGCTTCCGGGGTGCGCTTTTATTCATTTTCAGCCGATTCGGGCTCGTTCCGTTCGACAAAAACAAATTCGCCGTTTTCCGCTTTGCAGAGATATTTTTTGCCGACCGTCACCTTGCCCTCGAGCATCTGCTCCGAGAGCTTATCTTCTATTTCCCGCTGAATGACGCGCTTGAGCGGTCTTGCGCCGTAGACGGGGTCGTAGCCGCGGTCGATGATAAGCTCCTCCGGATCGGCGGAGGAGGCGCGCAGAGCGCCGAGCGGATAGGAATTGCCATCAAAGAAAGGGGTATCCAAGGGAACGGACTGGTTGAGCGGTGAATGCTTGTCGCGCGAGGCCGCGCGAAGCGCGGAAATGAGACGGTTGCGGATGCACACCTCGGCAAAGGTCCGGAAGGACGCGGCCTTTGCGCCGTCGTACTCGCGAATGGCCCGGATGAGCCCGAACATCCCCTCCTGGATCAGGTCCTCGCTGTCGCCGCCCGCCAGAAAGAGCGGGCGCGCGCACGAGCGCACAAGACCGGAATAGCGCCGGACAAGCGCTTCCTCCTCCTCGCGGCTGCCGTCGGCAGCGCGGCGGCAGAGCGCCTCGTCCGAGGGCTCCATCGGGGTATTTCTATCCTCTGCCACATTTACCATACTGCATTATACCTGTACTTGCACGGTTTTGTCAAGTATTTACGAAAATAAACTGAAAAAAAGATAAAATTCGGGCAACAAGATACAATTCCTGTTTCATTTGTCGCCCGCTCGCCGACAAATCGACGAATCAGACCGATCGAATGACCTTCACCAGCCGCTCGGCGACCAGCTGCGCGACGCTTTCGGTCTTGGCCTCGACCATCACGCGGATGAGCGCCTCGGTGCCGGAGGGGCGCACGAGGATGCGGCCCTCGCCGCGCAGGAACTTCTCCTCGTCCGCGACGGCGGTCTTGAGCGCATCGCTCGCCATGATGGCCTCCTTCACGCCGCGGTCGTGGCTGACGACGACGTTCAGCAGCACCTGCGGGTACTGCGGGCAGTCGGCGGTGAGCACGGACGCGCTCTTGCCGGAGAGCGCGAGGATCTGCAGGAACTGGAGCGCGGAGAGCTGACCGTCGCCGGTGGTGGCGTAGTCGGTGAAGATCATGTGGCCCGACTGCTCGCCGCCGAGCTTGTAGCCGCACTCCACCATCTTTTCGAGCACATTGCGGTCGCCCACGTTGGTGCAGACGAGGTCGATGCCGTTCTTCCGGCAGAACTCGTGCAGTCCGAGGTTCGACATGACGGTCGCCACGATGGTGTTGCCGGTGAGCCTGCCGTTGCGCTTCATATAGGCTCCGCAGACCGCCATGATCTTGTCGCCGTCGATCTCATGGCCCAGCTCGTCGACCATCAGGCAGCGGTCGGCGTCGCCGTCGAAGGCCACGCCCACGTCGTACTTCCCCGCCACGACGCGCTGGCCGAGGCTTTCGAGGTGCGTGGAGCCGCAGCGGTCGTTGATGTTCGTGCCGTTCGGCTCGCGGTGGATGAAATCGGCATAGCACTTGAAGCGTCCGAACAGCTCGGGCGCGGTGGCGCTCGCCGCGCCGTTGGCGCAGTCCACCAGCACGCGCAGACCGGAGAGGTCAGAGTCGATGGTGGTGGTGAGATGGTGGATGTACTCAAGCTTCGACTGCTTGAGACCGTGGTGCAGCACGCCGATCTCGCCGCGCGTGGCGACGGGAATGGTCTCGCCGGA
>OGMC01000572.1_pt1 | contig 10656 bp, 8 predicted proteins | sample 1573011 | NCBI WGS metagenome assembly OGMC01 (sample SAMEA2581888, study PRJEB24529) | metagenome | biome: Human gut stool | place: China | collected 2011
GAAAACGAGCCGCTTTGCACTCTGCTCCAAAAATACAGCGTAGTGCGATTTTCCGCCGATAATGCGCCGAACGGGGCTGAGCTCATCGGCGTTCGCCGCGAGAAGGACGGCATGAGCGCGCTCGTCAGAAATTCCGAGCTGCCCGCAGGCGTCGAGTCCGCACCCGCCGGGCTTGAGGATATAATGGTGCATATCGAGAGGGAGGACGAGACAAAATGAAAGAACTGCTCAACAAGGAATTGAAGCTCGTTCTTCATCCGACGAATATCCTGTTCATTCCGCTCGCGTTCATGCTCTTTATCCCTAACTACCCTTATCTCGTCATAATGTTCTACACCTGCCTCGGCATATTTTTCATGTGCCGGTTCGGCAGGGAGAATAACGATGTGTTTTTCACCATGATGCTGCCCGTCGAAAAACGAAAAACAGTGCTCGCCCGCATAATTTTTGCGAGCCTGCTCGAGCTGCTCGAAATAGCGGTCTGCGTGCCGACAGCAATCCTGCGCGCTAAAATTATGACCCCCGTCAACGCCGCCGACCTCGATATAAATATCACGCTCTTTGCGTTCTTTTTTATGATATTCGGCGTGTTCAATATCGTCTTTTTTACGGGCTATTATAAAAACGTAAAGCGCATCGGTGTGCCGTTCGCGCTCGGCAGTGTCGCCGTGTTCGTCTTTATCGGTATCGAGATAGTGCTCTGCCACACGCTGCCGCTCTTTAAAAACAAGCTCGATACTCCCGACCCGCAGTTCTTGGCGGCAAAGCTCGTCACCCTCGCGCTCGGCGTTGCAATTTGGCTCACGCTGACCTTCGCCGCCTATAAGCGTTCGGCGGAGTTATTCGAGAAGCAGGATATCTGAACAAATAATAAAAAACAAACCTCCGCAGGAATAATTTATTCTTGCGGAAGTTTGTTTGTGGAAAATGCTTGACAATAATGCTCGAATATAATATCATATTGTTGTAAGAGATATTTCTGAAGATGATTAACCGAAGCGCTTTCGGAGGAAAATTATGAGCGGAATTAACGTCCAAAGGTATAAAAACGGAGACAGCCGAGCTCGGCGGAATTTTTCCGTCGGCGTGCAAAAGCACAGCTGAAACGCTTTGCAGAAAAGGAGAAAAATGTCATGAAAAAGATAATTTCGCTGCTGTTTGCGGCGCTGCTCGTTTTGACGGCTTTCGCAGCCTGTTCGCATGAAGAAAAGAAGCCCGACGGCGAGTCCGATTCGTACCCGAGCTATACGGTAAACGCGGACGATATGAACAAGGAATATAAGCTCGACGATATAGCCGATTTGTCGCTGATATCTTCCGTCGATTTCGCTGCGGCGCATTTTCAGGGCAAGAAAATTCGCAATGTGACAAAGGATCTGAAAAAATCCGACCTTGAAGCGCTCGTTTCGGCGCTTGAAGGCATGACGGCAACAGCCGAGGAGGATAAGTATCCGAGCAAGGAGCTTAAAAAATCCGTGTATGTTCAGTTCAAAAATGATGAAGGTACGGAGCGCAGAGTTATGTCCTGCTTTGTCATCGACGGAGGCTGTTATCTCAGCTTTTCCGAGACATATTTAAAAGGCGAAAGATTTGACAGCCCCGCGGTTATTTTCCGCATAAGCGAGACCGACGCGGAAAAAGTTTTGACGCTCCTGGGCGCGGAGAATATCCCCGGCTGAAAATCGCTCCCCCAGATGCGCTGCCGCAAACTCACCCGGAGGTGACCAAAATGAAGAAAACAGTTATTTGCATCGTATCGACCGCAGCCGCGTTTGTCCTTGCAACTGCGTTGAACATTCAGAACATGATTTGGGGCGGCACCCCGTCCGTCTTGGGCCTCGTTTTCTCCCTCGTCTTCTGCGCGTGCCTCTTTGTCCTGCCCGCCGTCGCGAAGAATCGTGCGTTCGCAGCCGTCTCTGCAGGTTTCGCTGTTTTTGCGGCGATTGCTTCAACAGTCGGACTGCTTGTGTTTAAAGATATTCTTCCCGATTCGGCGGGGATAGCGGCCGCTTTGCCGCTGACCGCGTTTTACGGGCTGATGTATTTCCTGCGCGACTACGGCATTTTTTATCCCGCGCTTATAGCCGTCATGCTGATTGACGCGGTGAATCTTATATTGGCGGCGCGACGGTTCTCGGCGGCAAAAGCAGAATAAGGCAAATTCAATATCGGACCAAATGGGCAGACGTATATTCGTCTGCTCTTTTTTATTTCATAAAACCCGAGTTTCTGCCGAAACTCTTGATAAAACCGCTATATATATGCTATACTTAACTATTATTGAAAGGAATGGTAAACCTATGCGTAAAAGATGGCTCGCAGCTTCATATGACAAGGATCTCGCGGCACAGATAGCCGAGGAACACAGTCTCAATCCTATTGCCGCGCTGCTTGCCGTTATACGCGGACTCCGCGACTACGATGAGATAGAGGATTTCTTCGACCCTGAGCCGTTCTTTACACTTGACCCGTTCGACCTGCCCGATATGGATAAGGCTGTCGAGCGCATAAACCGCGCTATAGATAACTTCGAGTGTATATCGATATTCGGCGATTTCGACGCCGACGGAGTGACCTCGACCGCTCTGCTCTATACATATCTTGAGTCAAAGGGCGCGAATGTCCTGTGGTATATCCCGGACAGGCTGACCGAGGGCTACGGCCTTAGCGTCGGCGCTGTCGAAAGGCTCAAGGATATGGGCACTCAGCTGATAGTTACCGTCGATAACGGAGTCAGCGCCGCCGACGCGACGGAGCGCGCATACGAGCTCGGCATGGAGGTAGTTATAACCGACCACCATAAGGTTCCCGATGTTCTGCCGCGCGCCGAGGCGATAGTCGATCTCCAACGCGCCGATTGCTCAAGCCCGTTTAAGCAGCTTTGCGGAGCGGGTGTTGCGTTTAAGCTCGCGTGCGCCATGGAGCTTGAGGACGATACCGCCGTTATCGAGGATTTTGCCGATCTTGCCGCAATAGGAACAATAAGCGACGTAGTCGAGCTTACTGGCGAAAACCGCACGATAGTCAAGGCGGGACTTCGCAGCATAAACAACCGCTCGCGCGCCGGCATAAACGAGCTGCTCGACGTCGCCGGAGCTGGGGATAAGTATGTCAACGCTACATCCGTGGCGTTTACCGTCTCGCCGCGAATAAATGCGGCGGGCAGAATGGGCTCCGCAAACCGCGCGCTCGAGCTGCTTTTGAGCGACGATACGGAGACCGCAAACGGCTTGGCGCAGGAGATAAACGAAGCCAACAGAACCCGCCAGACGATAGAGAGCGAAATTTTCGCGCAGGTTGAGCAGACGCTGTTCGAACATCCGGAGATTCGCTATGCTCCCGTTATAGTCGTCGACGGCGACGATTGGCACACGGGAGTTATAGGCATTGTCGCCGCAAGGATACAGGAGAAATACTCGAAGCCGTGCATAATAATTTCGCGCAACACCGAGGACGGCACTGCGCGCGGCTCCGGGCGCAGTATAGAGGGCTTCTCGCTCTATGACGCGATAAAAAACTCAAAGCATCTGCTGACCCATTTCGGCGGTCACACTCAGGCTGCGGGACTTTCCTTAATGGCTGAGGATATAGAACAGCTCCGAGCCGAGATAACGGAATACGCGCTTCATACCGAAATGCCGTTTCAGATTCAGAATATAGATTTAAAGCTCAATCCCGCGCATATATCTTTGGATATTCTCGACGCGGTGTCGTCCCTTGAGCCGTTCGGCGCGGGAAATCCCCAGCCGGTTTTCGGGCTCTACTGTATGACGATAGAGGGCTTTACGCCCGTGGGCAACGGCAAGCATATGAGAATAACCGTCGCAAAGGGCGACACTCGGATTTTCGCCATGTATTTCGGCATGACGGAACGCTCGTTCTTTTATAACGTCGGAGATACCGTTGACCTTGCCGTCAATCTCGAGAGAAACGAATATCTCGGGAATGTCCGCATAGGCGTTTATATCAGAAATATGCGCCCGTCCGGCAGCGACGATATGAAGGTGCTTGAGGGCTTGAGGCTCTTTGACCGAGTCATGCACGGCGAGGAGCTGACCCCGGAGCAGGCTAAAGCCGCCCTGCCGGAGAGAAATCTCTGCGGCGCGGTATATACTCAGATAAAGCGGCGCGGCTCGTGGAGCGCCGAATACGAGATGCTGTGCCTGCGCTCCGGCTTTGACACGGAGAGAATCTGCGCCGTGGCGTGCGCCGTCGAGGTCATGGTGCAAAAGGGCGTTCTCAACCGCTCTCCCGCGGGCAGCATAGTTGTCAACGGACAGAGCCCCAAGGTGAACCTTGAGGACGCGGAGCTTATGAAGCATATAAGAAGCTTTTTATAAAACAGCGGCAGAATGCGAGGGGTGATCGAATGAGATCGTGGGAAGAAAAAATAAACGGAGAGACCGAGGAAAAGAAGATGAACCGTCAGGCGGATTTTACCGACGGCAGCTCATCCTTTGACGACGGCTTTGACAAGCTCTATGAAAAAATAAAGACTATGTACCGCGACGACGAGCTCGAGACGGTGAAACGCGCCTATGAGACGGCGAAGGAGCATCACAAGAATCAGCTGCGTCAGTCCGGCGAGCCGTATATCATCCACCCGATAGCCGTTGCCGGCATATTAGCGGATCTCGGCATGGACAGCCAGTCCGTGGCGGCGGCGCTGCTGCACGATACGGTTGAGGATACCGATGTCACGAAGGCCGACATAGAGCGCGATTTCGGCGATGAGATAGCCCAGCTTGTAGACGGCGTGACGAAGCTTGCAAAGGTGCCTACGGAGACAAAGGCGGAGGCGCAGGCGGAAAATATCCGCAAGATGCTCCTTGCCATGTCCAACGATATCCGCGTTATTATCATCAAGCTTGCGGACAGACTGCATAACATGAGAACGATAGGCTATGTCCGCGAGGAAAAGCGCCGCGAGACAGCCCTTGAAACTCTCGAAATATATGCCCCCATCGCGCACCGTTTAGGTATCAGAGCGATAAAAGAGGAGCTTGAGGACAGGGCTATTATCTGCCTTGATCCGGTTGCCTATAAGGAAATAGACGATTATCTCAACTCGCAGAGCGCGTCGCGCAAGGAGTTTCTCGAGAGCATAATCGAGAAGATAAAGGAGCGTATCGACCCGCTTGTCTCCGGCTGCAAGGTCGAGGGCAGAATAAAGAGCGTCCACGGAATATACCGCAAGATGTACATCGGCGGTAAGACGTTCGATGAAATTTACGATATCTATGCCGTCAGAATAATAGTCGAGTCGGTCATTGACTGCTATAACTGTCTCGGCGTTATCCACGATATGTTCCGCCCGATTCCAAACAGATTCAAGGACTATATCTCGACCCCCAAGCCGAATATGTATCAGTCCCTGCACACAACCGTTATCGGCAAGGAGGGCATACCGTTTGAGGTTCAGATAAGAACCTGGGAAATGCATCAGACTGCTGAATACGGTATCGCCGCGCACTGGAAGTATAAGCTCGGCGGAGGCACCGCGAGCGGCAATTTCGACAAGCGCCTCGCGTGGATTCGCCAGATGCTTGAGAGCCAGAGCGACTCCGAGGATGTCGAGGATATCGTCAGAACGATAAAGAGCGATCTCGTGCCCGAAGAGGTGTTTGTGTTCACCCCCAAGGGCGACGTCATAAACCTGCCCGTGGGCGCAACCGTTATAGACTTTGCTTATGCCATTCACTCGGCTATCGGCAACCGTATGACCGGCGCAAAGGTAGACGGGCGCATAGTGCCTATAGATTATCAGGTCAAGACCGGCGAGATAGTCGAAGTTTTAACGTCGTCCCAGCCCGGCAAGGGGCCGAGCAGGGATTGGCTCAAGATAGTCAAGACGAGCGAAGCGCGAAGCAAAATACGCAATTGGTTCAAGAAGGAGCGCCGCGAGGACAATGTCGCGGAGGGCAAAATCGAAGTCGAACGCGAGTTCAGGCGCAGCTATATCCGCCTGCCGGACGATGAGATGAAGGTGTTCCTCCAGCGCATAGCGGAGCGCCAGCATTTCGATACGGTCGATGACTTCTATGCGGCCATAGGCTACGGCGGCGTGTCGCTTATCCGTATGATGCCGCATATAAAGGACGAGTATAACAAGATAGTCAAGGCGTCCGCCCCGCCGGAGATAGTTCTCACTCAGCCGAAAAAGCGCGTCAAGAGCAGCGAGGGCGTCATAGTCGAGGGAATAGACAACTGCCTTGTCAAGTTCTCCCGCTGCTGCAATCCGCTTCCGGGCGACGATATAATCGGCTTTATCACCCGCGGTCACGGCGTGTCTATTCACACCCGGGCCTGCAGCAATGTCCCGAAGGACCTGGAGAACTGCGGCGATAAGGAAAGATGGATAAAAGCATATTGGGACAGCTCCGTAAAGGAGGATTTCCGCGCAACGCTTATGATATCCTGCCTCAACAGAGTCGGTATGCTTGCGGACATCTCCGTTCAGCTCGCCAATATGCACGTTATGATAAATGATATAAATACAAGAAATTTCAAGGATGGCAGAAGCACCTTCTCCATGACCATAACCGTCTCGGGAATCGAGCATCTCAAGAGCGTCGCCGCGAAGCTCGAACGCATTGACGGCGTGCTCAGCGTCGAGAGAGGAGCCACCTGATAACAAGGAGGAATCACCGTGAGAGCTGTTGTTCAGCGCGTCACGTCGTCAAAAGTTTCCGTCGGCGGAAAGACCGTCGGCGAGATAGGAAAGGGCTTTAATGTCCTGCTCGGCGTTGCCGAGGGAGATACCGATGAACAGGCTTCGCTGCTCGCAGGAAAAATAGCGCGTCTGCGCGTGTTCGAGGACGAAAGCGGCAAAATGAATCTGAGCGTCAATGACATCGGCGGCGAAATTCTCGCCATATCGCAGTTTACCCTCTGCGCCGACTGCAAAAAGGGCAACAGACCGTCGTTTACTCTCTCCGCCGCGCCCGACGAAGCGAACAGGCTCTATGAGCTGTTCTGCTCGGAGCTCTCGGCGAACGGAGTCGGGAACGTCGAAAAAGGCATATTCGGCGCGGATATGGCGGTCGATATAGCTAACGACGGCCCCGTTACCATCGTGCTCGATACGGACATTTGGAGGAAAGATAAATGATGAAGATACACACCCTGCCCATGGGACCCGTTCAGGCTAACTGTTATGTCGTTATAGACGAGCACAGCGGCGAGGCGGCAGTTGTCGACCCCGGCGATTACACGGATGAGCTCAAAGCCGTCCTGCGCGACGAAGTGAAGAATCTCAAGTATATTCTTCTCACCCACGGCCACTATGACCATATCCTCGGAGTCGCCCATATAAAGGACGACTACCCGGATGCGAAAATAACCGTTCACCCCTATGACAGCTCCTGCCTTATGTGTGAGGAGATAAGCCTTGCCACCCATGTCGATCGCGGCATACAGAAGTATGTCGACTATGACCTGCTTGCGGAGGAGGGCTTTGAAGCGAAGATAGGAGATATAACTCTCCATACTATCCACACTCCCGGCCACACTCTCGGCAGCGTGTGCTATATTGAAAGAAAAGAGCGCGTAATGTTTTCGGGCGACACGCTTTTCTGCCGCACCGTCGGCAGAACCGATCTCCCGGGCGGCAGCTGGCAGGCGATGGTGGAGAGCCTCAAGCGCATAGCGGCGCTCGAGGGCGAATACACCGTCTATACCGGTCATAACCGCTCCACGGCGCTCTCCGAGGAGCGTGTCAGAAACAGATATTTGAGAAAGATTCCCGTTGGAGAGCTTTGAGGAAACGCTATGACTTTATATATCTGCGGGCATGATTTCCATTATGAAACGGAAAATCTGTGCCGCGTGTTTTTTCCTAACGAAAAGATAACGGTTTCGGATACTCTGCCCGAGAGCGGCAGAGCCGAGGTCGAAACATATTTAGAGGGCGCTCCCGGCGAATACACCGTGCGCGTGTGCGTAAATATCGGGGATAAGCCCGAGACCCGATGCGCCGAGGTTCAAAAGACCGATGAGCCGGAGCAAGACGAGTGCGAACGCGCTATGGCACGCGAACTTTTCTCGGCTCTGAGCGCTGTCACCGGCTATATCCCGCCATGGGGTATTCTCACGGGCGTGCGTCCGTCAAAGCTTATGCTCAAGCTCATTGACTCTTTGGGCGAAAATGGCGCATATGAGTATTTCACGAAAAAGCTCCTTGTGAGCGAGCCGAAAACGCGCCTTGCGCAGAGCGTGGCCGAGACGGAACGGGAGATAGCAGCCATCGGAGACGAGCGCTCGTTCAGCCTCTATATTGCAATACCGTTCTGCCCGTCGAGATGCAGCTACTGCTCGTTTGTATCGCACTCGATAACCAATGCGAACGCCGCGAAGCTGCTGCCTGTCTATGTTGACGACCTGTGCAGAGAGCTCGAGATAACGGGAAAGGTTGTCGGCGATATCGGACTCAGGCTCGAGAGCGTCTATATCGGCGGCGGTACGCCCGGCATACTCAGCCCCGAGCAGCTGGAAAAGGTTTGCTCTGCCGCAGAAAACAGCTTCGATTTGTCCTCTGTGCGCGAATATACGGTAGAACTCGGCAGACCCGATACCGTGACGCGGGAAAAGCTCAAGGTGCTGCGCGCCCACTCGGTTGACAGAATAAGCATAAATACCCAGACTCTAAACGATTCCGTGCTTGAGGCGGTGGGCAGAAAACATACCGCGGCGGATTTCTTCGCTGCCTATGCTCTTGCAAAGGAGAGCGGGTTTGAAAATATAAACGTAGATCTTATCGCGGGACTTCCGGGCGATACGCTCGAGAGCTTTAAAAAATCCGTTGACGGCGTGGCGGCGCTCGCCCCCGCCAATATAACCGTCCATGCCCTCGCACTCAAATCCGCATCCACGCTCAAGGAGCACGGCCATGCGGTCAGCGAAGGGGAGACGGCGGGAAAAATGATAGATTATTCCCACAGAGTCCTCTTTGATAGCGGCTATATCCCTTACTATATGTACCGTCAGAGCCGCTGTGTAGGAAATCTCGAAAATGTCGGCTGGTGCAAGCCCGGTACGGAGTGCAAGTACAACGTCTTTATGATGGAGGAGACGCACACCGTTCTTGCCGCGGGCGCGGGAGCCGTGACAAAGCTCAAAAAGCCCGGCAGCAGCTATATCGAGCGTATTTTTAATTACAAATATCCATATGAATATAATGCCCGATTTGACACTCTGATGGAGCGCAAGGGACGCATATCGGAGTTCTATTCGGAAATAATAAACGCTTCGCAGCTCAATGCGGATAAATAGGGTGATGAATTGAAATCTCTGGTTAAGATAAACTCAATGGTGTCGAACGACCCCGCGTCCCTCGTCGCTCAGGCGGAGCAGCGGTACTCCGATAAGCTCAACGCAGTGACCGGGCGCATATTCGCGGACCGTGAAAAACGCATAGTCATGCTCGCGGGTCCAAGCGCGTCCGGAAAGACGACTACCGCCGGGCTCATAGCCTCGCGGCTTGAGGAGCGCGGCGCAAGAACCTTTACCGTCTCGCTCGACGATTTCTATAACGACCAGCGCGACGCCATTCTCGACGAAAACGGCAATCCCGACTATGAGGCCGTGGACGCTCTCGATGTCGCGCTTATAGACTCATGCCTTGAGGATATCATAAAAAAAGGCACAACGAGACTGCCGCACTTTGATTTTTCAATCGGCAGAAGAAGCGGCTTTTCCGAGCCTATAACGCTCGGTAAGGACGATGTGCTGATAGTCGAGGGCATCCACGCCCTGAACCCCGTTATAACCGAACCTCTGCCGGACAAAAATCTGATGAAGCTCTATGTCAGCGTCTCGTCCCGCATAGCCGACGAGGACGGGGATGTGCTCATGTCGAAGCGCGACCTGCGCTTTGTCCGCCGCCTTGTCCGCGATTACTATCATCGCGCAAGCAGCGTCGAGCGGACATACGGCCTTTGGGGGAATGTCCGGCGCGGCGAGGACAAATATATCTTCCCCTACAGCTGCTTTGCCGCCGAAAAGATAGACTCGCTCCACGCCTATGAGCCCTGCGTGTTCCGCGATCTTGCCGTGCCTATGCTCGCTTCTCTCAAAAGCGACAGCGAGTGGTACGACGAGGCTCAGATGATGATAGAGCGCCTCGAGCGCTTTGAGCCCCTGCCCATTGACGTTATCCCCGAAAACTCGCTTCTCAGGGAGTTTATGGATTAAACGGGGCTGCACCTGTCAGAGCATAACAATTGTTAATTTTTTCGCTATATTGTTGATTATATCGCTCTTAAACGATATAATTAGGAACGGTTTTTAAGAAAGAAACGAACAGCAAGGAGGTTTACCCTTGGCAGAAAGAAAGAAACAGTCGCTCTTGAACGGCGCGATAATCCTTGTTCTCTCGACCCTTGTGGTCAAGGTGATAGGTCTCTGCTTCAAAATGCCGCTGGGCAGTATGCTCGGACTCGTGGGATACGGATATTTCACCTCGGTCTATGCGATTTATACTCCCATCTATTCTATTTCCATGGCGGGTCTGCCGATAGCGGTGTCCCGCATGGTCGCGGAGGATGTCGCGCTCAACCGCTACCGCGAGGCGCGCATGACGCTGAAAACTGCCCGCAAAATATTCCTGCTCGTCGGCACGGCGGGCACGCTGCTCATGGTTATTATCTCGATTCCCTA
>OGMC01000574.1_pt1 | contig 10650 bp, 8 predicted proteins | sample 1573011 | NCBI WGS metagenome assembly OGMC01 (sample SAMEA2581888, study PRJEB24529) | metagenome | biome: Human gut stool | place: China | collected 2011
CAGTGCCGGGGAATTGTGTCAGCGCGGAATATAGACCACTTTTTTCGTCTCGAAAAACCTGTCGTCGAATAATTTTCCGATTTCGTACAGCGCATAAGGCCTGCCGGTTGCCGAAAGTTCGGCTTCGAGGTCTCCCCCTTTCAGGTAGAGGATGCCGTTCGCCAGCGTTCCGGCGCTGTTGCCCGGTTCGATTTTGTCCCATATCCACCCGATAAAGGGTTTCATTTCGGTCACGGCGCGGCTGACTACGAAATCGAATTTACCTTGTACCGCCTCGGCCCTGCCGTGGATTGCGGTGAGGTTCCGCAGGCCGATTCCTTGCGCCACTTCGTTTACGACCTTGATTTTTTTACCGATCGAATCGATCAGCGTGAATTGTGTTTCGGGAAAAAGGATTGCCAGCGGAATACCGGGGAAACCGCCGCCGCACCCGACGTCGAGAATACGTGCGCCGGATGAGAAGGAGCACACTTTGGCGATCGCGAGCGAGTGCAGCACGTGGTGCAGGTAGAGCAGGTCGATATCCTTGCGCGAGATAACGTTGATCTTTGTGTTCCATTCGCGGTACAGGCCCTCCAGCGCGGTGAACCGCTGCTGTTGGACGGCCGTCAGGTCCGGAAAATACCGGGTGATCAGTTCCGCCCCGGGACGGTTGGCCCCGGTTGTCTGCGGCACGACTGCCGGTTGCGGGCTGTGCAGGGGTGCTGCTGATGCCAGGGTGTCTGCGGGTTTCGGGGTTTCTTTCCGGGTCATAGCTGTCTGTCGTTGTGGTCGGTGATGTAGCGGCACAATTGCTCCCTGGCGCGGTGAATCTGTGTCTTGACCGTGCCGATGGGCAGGTTCAACTGGTCGGCGATCTCCTTGTACGAAAACTCGCGGAAGAACCGCAATTCGATCAGTTCCCGGTAGCGCGGAGCCATTTTGCTGAGGAACAGTTCGAACTGTGCGGCATTCTGGTGTGTGATCATGTGTTCTTCCGGCGTGGGGCTGTCCGGGGCGGGCAGTGCGCCCATCGTCTCCCCGGCCCTTTCGATCGAGATCGTGTCGTCGCGCCTGCGACGCGTAAAATCGATAAAGGTGTTGCGGGCGATCGTGTAGACCCATTTGCCGAACGTATGTTCAGGGTTGTAGGTATGCAGTTTGAGGAACACTTTGACGAACGTCTCCTGCAGCAGGTCGTTCGTGTCGTCCACATTGCCCCCCGTGCGCTGGATATAGAGCTGGTAGATCGAGTCGCGGTAACGGTTGAACAAATGTTCGAAAGCGATGGAATCCCCGCCGAGAACGAATTCGATGAGTTGCTGGTCGGTTGCGACGATGTATTTTTCTATCTCCATACGGCTCTGTTGGGGCGCAGTCTGCGGCTCAGCGCGAGGAAGCATTCGCCCAGGGGGGAGGTCAAGTCGTACAGGATATAGGTGCCTGCCAGCTTGCGTTCGCCGAGGCGTTTGCCGATGCGCCAGATTTTCAGTTCAACGATCAGCAGGCGTAGCAGCAGAAAGAGTGCCGGAATGATCTTCCACCAGGGCGGAAGCAGAATAATTGTAGCAATTGCCGTAAGGAAAAAGAGCATGCGGCTCCACAGTTCGAACGAAATGCTGGTGCGAATTCCGCGCGGATAGTAGCGGAATGCATAGGTGAGCGTCTTGCGCATCGCGTGCCACCAGTCCAATCCGCCGTATTGCATCTGGCGTACGGTGGCGTGGGGATTCATGATGATGCTGACATTCGTCGGTGTGGCGATCGTCTGGATGAACAGGTCGTCGTCGCCGATGTTCATGTTCAGGTGGTTGAAACCCTTGTGTGCAAAGTAAAGGCTCTTGGTGTAGCCGATGTTGTGCGAAATGCCGCGGTAGGCACGACCGCGGATCGCCGCTGCGAGGTAGCGTACCGAAGTGGCGAGCCGGTTGCAGCGAATCATGCGGTTGGCGAATCCTTTCCGGATTTCGATGCCGCAGTAGCCGATCACCACGTTTCCCCCGATAAATCCTTTGGCCATCAGCGAGAGCCATCGCTCCGAGGTCGGGTAGCTGTCCACCGTCGTGAAGACCATATGTTCGTAGGCGGCCGCTTTGATGCCGACGGTGATCGCCAGTTTGATGCTGTGCTCGTAGTTCGGCTGCGCGTTGATCCGCGTCAGCCGCAGGTGCGGATAGATGGCGGCCGCTTCGTTCAGCAGCAGGCCGATCTCCTCGTCGTAACTGCAATCCACCACCACTACCTCATACTGGTGGTATTGCTGGCCCAGCAGCAACGGCAGCGTATGTTCGATGAAATAATAGGAATTTTCGCGGGCTACGACGATTACCGATACGGGCGGCGGTACCGTTTGCGGGTCGATTCCCCGGTTGTTGCGGTAGCGGGGAAGCCGGCCGTAAACGCCGAGGTAATAGTAGAGCTGGACGATCAGCAGCAACAGGACCGCTCCCAACAGGCCCAATGCCAGCCGGGGATCGATGATTCCGTTGTCAATCAGTTGATTGTAGTATATCTCGAAAAAACTCACGCGATTAAAGGCAATTTCACACAAAACTACATGATTTCGGACAAACCGCAAAAGAGAACCGGTACATTCTCCCGATTAATAGGGAAAAATATTTACCTTTGCATCGCCCGGGGCCGGACATGCTCTGTTTTGCATGGATGCCTGCGACCCGGAGACGACCCGCATGGAATTCCAGTTGTTACATACCGACTCCCGCAGCGCCGCACGTGCCGGGGTGCTCTCTACCGACCACGGTGAAATCCGGACACCGATCTTTATGCCGGTGGGGACGGTGGGCAGCGTCAAAGGGGTGTTCCACCGTGACCTGGAGCAAGAGGTCGGGGCGCAGATTATTCTGGGGAATACCTACCACCTTTACCTGCGTCCGGGAACGGATATCCTCGAACAGGCGGGCGGCCTGCACCGCTTCAGCGCGTGGAACCGTCCGATCCTGACCGACAGCGGCGGTTTCCAGGTCTTTTCACTGGCCGATTGCCGCAAACTGGCCGAAGAGGGATGCCGTTTCCATTCGCATATCGACGGTTCGGCCCACCTGTTCACGCCCGAACGGGTGATCGATATCCAGCGCAGCATCGGAGCCGACATCATGATGGCCTTCGACGAGTGTCCGCCGGGCGATGCCGAATACGATTACGCCAAAAAATCGTGGGAACTCACCTCGCGCTGGCTCGGGCGCTGTTTCGAGCAGTATGCGAAAACGGAACCCAAATACGGTCATTACCAGTCGTTGTTTCCGATCGTGCAGGGATGCACCTATCCCGATCTGAGGGCCCGTTCGGCCGAATTCGTACAGCAGTTCGGGGCCGACGGCTATGCGATCGGCGGGCTGGCTGTGGGTGAACCCGCGCCGGTCATGTACGAAATGATCGAGCTGGTCAATTCGATCCTGCCCCAGGACAAACCCCGCTACCTGATGGGTGTCGGGACTCCGGTAAACCTGCTCGAAGCGATCGAACGCGGCGTGGATATGTTCGATTGCGTGATGCCGACCCGCAACGGCCGCAACGGGATGTTGTTCACCAGCGAGGGGATTATCAATATACGCAACCAGAAATGGCGCGATGACTTCTCTCCGGTCGACCCGATGGGGCATTGTTTCGCCGATACCGCCTATACGAAAGCTTATTTGCGCCACCTGACCATCGCCGGCGAGATGATGGCCGCGCAGATCGCCAGCCTGCATAACCTTGCGTTTTACCTTTGGCTTGTGGGCGAGGCGCGTGAGCAGATTTTGCAAGGCACTTTTTCCGAATGGAAACCCGTTATGGTTGAAAAACTATCCCGCAGGTTATGAAAATCAAGTTTCCCGGAGTTAAAATCCTCGATCGCTACATCATGCGTAAGTTCCTCGGGACTTACATTTTCGCCATTGCGCTGATTATCGTGATCGTCGTGATTTTCGACGCTGCGGAAAAAATCGACGACTTCATCGAGCTGAAGGCGCCGCTGTCGAAGATAGCCTTCTCCTATTACCTCAATTTCATACCCTTTTTCATCAACCAGTTCAGCGGGCTGTTCACCTTTATCGCTGTGATTTTCTTCACGTCGAAGATGGCCTACCAGACCGAGATCATCGCGATCCTGTCCGGCGGTGTGAGCTTCAACCGTTTCCTGTGGCCCTATTTTCTCAGTGCTGCGGCCATTACGCTGTTGAGCCTGGTGCTGAATTTAGTGGTGATCCCGATTGCCAACTCGAATCGTCTCGATTTCGAGATGCAGTACCTCAAGCGGTTGAAGAACCTGAAATACGACCGGCATATCTACCGCCAGATCGAGCCGGGTACGTTCGTCTATATCCGGGATTATCAGGGGCCTACCAATACGGCTGGCTATTTCGTGCTCGAGACCTATGAGAACGGCGCGATCGTTTCGTCGCTCGAAGGGGCCAATGTGAAATTCGACACGGAGACGGGCCGTTGGAGCGCGCCGAAGAGTATCGTCCGGCATTTCGATGGCGAAAAGGAGACTTTCACGAATACGCAGCCGCTCGATACGGTCATTAACCTGCGGCTCAACGAACTGGGCCGGATGCAGGATGTGGTTACGACGATGAACATTTCCGAACTGGGCCGGTTTATCAAGCAGCAGAAGGCGAAGGGTTCCGATATGGTGCCGCATTTCGAGGTGGAGTGGCACAAGCGTTTTTCAGCCCCGTTCTCGACCTTTATTTTAACGTTGATCGGCGTGTCGCTCTCTTCCCGCAAGGTGCGCGGCGGTACCGGATTGCATATCGGAATGGGCATCGTGCTCTGCTTCTCGTTTATCCTGTTTAGCAAGTTTACCGACGAATTTGCCAAAGGCGGCCTGCTCCCGCCGGGGATTGCGGTGTGGATTCCCAATATCCTCTACGCCTTTATCGCCGTTTACCTCTACCGCAAGGCGCCGAAGTAGCCTTCCCCTCTCTCCGGTATTCTCGCTTGCCCTTATTCCTACTTCCCTTTTGTTTTTACCGAGTGATTACGCTTTTTACGCGTCCGTTTTTCTCTTGCACTTTCTGTGCTTATAAGGGACGGATGGGGCCGGTTATATCCTGTGGGGAGAGTTGTCTTGTCTTGTCTTGTCTTGCGGCATCGTAATCCCTATACAAGCCGTCATGGTCATCGGTGAAAACAGAACACGCGGCCCCGGAAGACCGCGTGTTTCATTCATCGGATTCGTTCGTCGTTTCAGCGGTCCAGGCTTTGGGATTTGTCCGAACCCGGCCTGTCGCTTGCCTGACTTATTAGATCGCTTTTACTTGTGTGTCAGAAATTTCGTAAGCGTAATTTTTGCCTCCGGCCGTATAGCGGATGACCGGGTTCTTGCCGCTTTCGTCCAGTGTGAATTGGTTCGCACCTGATTTCAGTTCGGTCGGATAGAATACCGTGCCGATTACAGTGGTTTCCGAAGGAGCCTTTACTGTGGTGTAGAGACACGGAACCCATGCATAGGGAGCCTGTTGCACGATGCGGTAATAGAGTTGGTTCTGCTTGGTCAGCGACAGCGGCGCTTTGCTCATCGACTTCATCTCCATGCGCGTCGAGTCGCCGTTCAGGGCAGCGTAGGTGCCGTCGGTCGACACGGTCGCCTCAACGTTCGGGTGGAACAGCAGGTCAATCTGTGCTCCCTTTGCGCTCTGGACCTTATCGAGCACCAGCACGATATTGTTCTCCTTGTCGAGGATCAGCGTACGCTTCCATCCCTTGAGGTGCTCGCCGGGATAGGCGTTGGTCGCGTCCATCTGCGTGTAGGCGAAACCCGGCAACGATTCGAACTTGGTGATCTTGCCGCCGATACCCTCTTTCCAGGGCTGGTCTTTGCGTTTGGCGATGATCTGCTCCTCGCCGTCCACGAGCACTACGTTGTGGCCGAGGCTGCGGATGTTGAGGTAGTCCCAGCGGTCGTCGTTGAAGATGAACTGGTCGTAGAACTCCTGCGAGAATTCACCGATGACCGACTCGCCCTTCCAGGGGAGGTTGAATGTGCCGGCGTCGAGATGGCCGTGGTGCGGATCGTCCAGCGGGCCGCATTTGGTAGCGACCTGCATGTAGTCGTCGCCGAAATCCTTGCGCATGAAAGCCCAGTCGATTTCCGGGAAATGTTTCGACGCGTCGGCCGGTTTGGTGGCCGGAATATCCGTCGGCATAGGCCAGATCAGGTCCCAGATCGTGTTGGTCGCGTTGTTGCGGATACCGCCGAAGAGTGCATTGGGCCTGTTGAGGAACGTTTTGATGTAGAACATCGCATTGGTGTTGCCCGTTTCGGCAGCCAGTTTGCCGTACATACCCGGCGAGCCGATCGGACCGCCTATCCCCTTGTCGCGGAACGTGCCGTCGTTGAAGTTGCCGGTCATGCCGAACAGCGCGAAGTCAGCCGGGGCATTTTTCACACCGTCGATCAGGAACATGTTGATCTTGCCGTCCGAAAGGCGCTTGATCGCATCCATGAACATCATCGACTGGCACAGGCCGTATACCGAGTAGTGGCGTCCTTCCTGCCAGCCGCCTTCGTGCGTGATGTTGCTCACCATGCCGCCGATACCCTCGATACTGCGGATCACCACGTCGGTCAGTTGCGGGTCTTCGTTCAGCAGCGTCAGCGCCGCCATGCCCAATCCGTTGAAGCAGATGCCGGACCAGTTGCATTTGTAGGCATTCGCCCACCACTGGTAGTCGTAGTTGCCCCTCACGCGCAAAACCGCCTGTTCGAGCAGCCCGCTGCGCAGGCGGTCGCGCTGCGCCTTGGTGAGGGTCGGGTAGATCCAGTCGTAAGTCAGAGCGAGGTCGGCCGCACAGTCGCCTACCCAGATATCGAACGGGAAAGCCACTTGGTCGTCTTTAACCCCGTAGGGCCATACGCGCGTGTAGATATTTTCGAAATAGTGCGCGCTGAGCCGCCACGTATCCATCTCGCATAGTTTCTCGGCGAGCTGGTATGCGCGTTTCGCGTAGGCGGTGTCGCCCGTAAGCTGGTAGAGCAGGGCGCACACCACGCTGCCGTACTGGTAGTAGTTCTGGTAGGCGGCGTGGTCGTCTTTGCCCGAAAAACGGCTCTTGATGTCGTTCATCGCCGGAGCCGGATCGGCGTCTACGCGCAGGTAGCGCTCACCTTCGAGTTGCAGCATCCGGTAGATGTCCCCGGCGCGTTTGTTGGTTTTGATGTATTCGAGGATAGCCGGTTTCTGGGCTTCGTTGAATACGAGGTAGGGGTGTTGCAGGCCTTTCGCGGGCAGGGCGTTGCAGATTTCCTTGTAATCTGTCGGGATCGCCGCAGTCGAAACTGCGGGTCTCGTCTCCGGCTTTGCGGCCGAAAGCGTCGTCGGGAGCGCGATCAGGGCACAAGTCAATGCCAATGCCTGGGCTCCGAGGCGGAATCGTTTCATGAGTCAGTCGGTTTGAAAGTTTTAGTTATCTGTTATCGTTTGTGTCGCTATTCCGGGATGTTCCGGCTTTCAGTTTCCTGTTTCCTGTTTCTTGTTTCTTGTTTCTTGTTTCTTGTTTCTTGTTTGAACCGGCCCTTGTATACCTCCGGTTTCGGTCGGGCTTCCGTTTGCTGGCCGGTCATGGGCGATGCCGCATCTGTAAGTGCGGTCGCGTCGCCGTCGTATGGAAGGATCGGACGCGACATGTCCGCCTGTCTCGGCTCCGGTAGTTCCCGGCTGTTATCCGCCAGCCAACAGTGCCAGTTCGCGAAGAGGGAGGGCTGCCTTCCTCAATATCGGTCGAATCCGGCCGGATTACAGTAAAAACGGCTGCCGCCGGGCATTTATTTTGCCTGGCGCTTGCGGTCGATTTCGCTGAGCAGGATTTTGCGCAACCGGATGTGTTTCGGCGTTACCTCCACATATTCGTCTTCTTTGATGTATTCGAGCGCCTCTTCGAGCGTGAAGACCTTCGGAGGCGCGATCGACGTCTTGTCGTCCGATCCCGAAGCGCGCATGTTCGTGAGCTGCTTGGCCTTGGTGACGTTGACCGTGATGTCGTTCTGGCGCGTGTGCTCGCCGATGACCTGTCCGGCGTAGACCTGCTCCATCGGGCTGATGAAGAAGCGGCCGCGGTCCTGCAACTTGTCGATCGAATAGGCGTAGGCCGTGCCGGTCTCGCCCGAGATGATCGAACCGTTGGTGCGCATCTCGATCTCGCCGACCCACGGTTCGAACCCTTTCAGGCGGTGTGTCATAATGGCTTCGCCGGCCGTGGCGGTCAGCATGTTCGACCGCAGGCCGATGATGCCGCGCGAGGGAATCGAGAATTCGAGCCGCGTACGGTCGCCGTTGGTTTCCATGTTGGTCAGGGTCCCCTTGCGTTTGGTGGCCAGTTCGATCACTGTCCCCGAGTACTCCTGGGGACAATCGACGGTCATCTCTTCGATCGGTTCGCACTTCTTGCCGTCGATCTCCTTGACGATGACCTTGGGCTGTCCTACCTGGAGTTCGTAACCTTCGCGGCGCATGGTTTCGATCAGCACCGAGAGGTGCAGCACGCCCCGTCCGAATACGATGAAACTGTCGGCGTTGGCTCCCGGTTCGACGCGCAGGGCGAGATTCCGGAACGGTGCGCGGTCGCTGAAATAAATGTGAAGCCTGACCTCCACCGGCATGGAAGACGGATTGAACAGCATCAGGGCTTCATGCGCTTCCATCGGGCCGTTGTTGATTTTCTCCGGCAGATATCCGTCTGCGAAAAACCAGTTCTTTTTACCCTTGGCAAGCAAATCGTAAACAAGATTAACCGCTCTGTCAACACCAAAGCAAAAACCTGCTGTTTTAGCAAGATTAACCTGCATTTTTTTCAGCCTCCCAAAGTTCAGTAATTCTGCCCATTACCATATTGGCTGCTTCTTTAATCTCACTTGGCAAAACATCATCACCATTTAAACCAAGTTCACTGTTTTTAATAAGCTTACCGTAAGATACGGTAACCTGCTTACCCGCTTTGATTTTACCGTCACAGTAAATTGCAACCGGTAATATATCGGCACCCGTAGCTTTTGCAATTACGGCAACACCTGCTTTCGCCCTTTGCGGAACTCCGTTTTTATCCTTAATTCTTCTGCCCTCCGGGCAAATTGCCATAACATGACCTTCGTCAAGGATTTTTTCACCGTATTCAATAGCCGAGGTATCACCCTTGCCTCTTCTTACAGGGAAGCTGTACATATGAGTCATAAACCAAGCGGCAATAGGATTTTCAAAAAGTTCTGCCTTTGCCATAAAATGAAGCGGCGGAATATTCTTTGAGCAAGCAACAAATATCGGGTCAAGCGCGCAAGTATGGTTAATTGCAACTATGTACTTTGTGCCTTTTGGCGGCACATTTTCAAGGCCTTTAATTTTAAGCTTAAATACGAGCTTGACAAAAGGTCTGAACACAACTTTAATAAAATTATATAATTTGTAATGTTTTATCTGCGAGTAATCAAATTCTTTCAATTTACATATGCTCCTTTATAATTTTTACAATAAGTGCAATTGATTCATCAAGAGTAAGCTCTGATGTGTCTGCAATAACCGATTCTTCACTTGGCTTAAGCGGAGCAATATCCCTGTGTGAATCATTATAATCACGCTCATTAACATCACTTAATACATCTTCATATTTTACATTTTCGCCTTTTTCAATAAGTTCCTTATATCTTCTTTGCGCGCGGCATTCGGCAGATGCAGTAAGAAAAATTTTACATTCAGCTTTTGGCAAAACAACCGTGCCTATATCACGCCCATCCATAATAACATTATTGTTTTTTGCAATATCTCTTTGAAGGTCAAGCAAAAATTCCCTTACCTTTGGAATAGCAGATACTTTTGATGCACCCATTGAAATTTCAGGTGTGCGAATATAAGCTGATATTTCTTCCCCATTCAAATAAACACATTGTGTACCGTTTTCAAATCCGAGCTTTACATCAATGCTTTCAAGCATTTTAATTACTGCGTCTTTATCATCAATAATACCGTTTCTAACAGCACTGAGTGCAATTGTGCGGTATAATGCACCTGTATCCACATAAATAAATCCAAGCTCTTTAGCCGCACCCTTACTTATAGTAGATTTGCCTGCACCGGCAGGCCCGTCAATAGCAACATTTATCATATTAGTTTCCATAGCCTTTCTGTAATAATCACATATTATCGGCACATAATACAGCGGTAGAAAATGCAATTTGCAAATTGAAGCCGCCTGTATATGCATCCACATCTATAATTTCTCCTGCGAAATACAAATTATCAATTATTTTTGAACACATAGTTTTAGGATTGATTTCCTTAACGCTGACGCCGCCGCAAGTGATAATCGCTTCATCAATCGGGCGGAAATTGCTGATTGTGACATAAAAATTCTTTATTAAATCTACAAGAGCAAGCCTTTGCTGCCTTGTAATTTGATTCACCTTTTCACCGGGTGATATGCCGCTTAATGAAACTATAACAGGAATAAGCTTTTTCGGCAATAGTTTTGAAAGAGAATTAACAAAATCTTTATTAGAAAATTCTTCAAAATCACGGCAAATGCGTTTATCAAGGGTATTAAAATCAAGTGCCGGCTTTAAATCAATTTTAATTTTATATTTCTTTTTACCCATATTTTTTATATGGCTTGAAGCAGACAATATAACCGGTCCCGAAACACCGAAATGAGTAAATATCATTTCACCGAAATCGGAAT
>OGMC01000575.1_pt1 | contig 10649 bp, 8 predicted proteins | sample 1573011 | NCBI WGS metagenome assembly OGMC01 (sample SAMEA2581888, study PRJEB24529) | metagenome | biome: Human gut stool | place: China | collected 2011
TTTCCGCCCCAATTGGCGTGAAACGGCGGCTCGATCCAGCAGCCTGCGCCGCACGCTGCAAGCATTTCTTTCAAAAGCTTCGCCCGTTTTGCGTGTTCGGAAGGGCGGGTATGATTATAAGCATACAGCCGCTCCATGCAAAGTTCCTGCTCTGCCATGATGGATTCATCCGTTGGGTCGTAGACTTGTTGGCTGTGGATCGCATTTTTTATCGGCATGGTTCTACTCCCCTTATTTATAAGGAATCCCATTTTTCAGTAGATTCTTCCAGATTCTTTCGGTACTGTGCCGGACTGACACCATACTCTTTCTTGAATACCCGGCTAAAATAGAGTGGGTTATCATACCCTACGATCTCTGCAATTTCTCCAATATTGTATTCGGTGTTCTCCAATAAGCTTTGTGCATTTACCATCCGAAGGGACAGGATGTATTGTGCAGGGCTTATTTTCATGTACAGCTTAAAATTACGGATAAACCAGTTCGTACTGATATGCAGCGATTCTGCGTAATCGTCCACACTGACCTTTGTATTATAATTCTCGTTAAAGTAGGCAACGGCGGCTTCGATTTCTTCGGGGATGCTTGTAGTTGTTTTCTCGCTTTCCTGCTGTTGCCTGCTTACTAAAAGCAGAATGATGTTGAAGAGAGAAGCAATATAGTCTTCATAGCCATATTCACATTGTTGCAGTTCCCGGATGATCTTTCGGAACAGCATTTTGTAATCCGGCAGTGTGCCGCTGTAAAAAACGTGCTTGTCCAAGGGTATTCCGTGATAGTTCAGGATGTTTTTGACATCATATCCTGTAAAGTGAATCCAGAACACCTCTGGATGATCTTCTACATAGTAGACATACTTCTGGATTTCTGTCGGCTGATAAAGCACCATGTGTCCAGAAGTCACCACTTCCTCAACACCATCGAACCAGAAGTGTGCTTTACCAGATGCCACATAGAGGATTTGATAGTCTCTGCGACCCTTTGCCCAAAAAGTAGGTAGCTTAGGGCGTTTTTTCAAGCGATAAGTGCCGCAGCTGCCTACGACCAGCGGCTTTGAGTAGTCTTTGAAATCCAAACGGGAGTTGTTCAAATATCCTGAGTTGAAATACATCCCTGCGTCCTCCTCATCTTCAGAGATTTTACAGTGATTTGAGAAATGTTCTATCAAAAAATTACAAACTCTTTGATTTTGTGCATATTTTGTTCCATCTTGTCTATATCTTTTCGTTCCATTAGATTCTATAATATTTTCAGACGAAACGCAAGAGATTTGGGTAACTTGCGTAATGAGAATTCCAGTCTGAAGTGCGCAGCAGATTGGTCGCGCCCACACAAAACAAGCAAGATGGGAGAAAGCACAATGACTGAGAAGCGTTATCTAAAGTGGTATAATAAAGTCGGCTATGGTTCAGGCGATATTGCAGGCAACGTGGTGTATGCATTCCTGTCCTCCTTCGTCATGATCTATCTGACCAACACCGTTGGCCTGAACCCCGGTATTGTCGGCACTCTGATTGCAGTTTCCAAACTGCTGGACGGTGTGACGGACATTTTCTTTGGTTCTTTGATTGACAAAACGCATTCCAAGATGGGCAAAGCCCGTCCTTGGATGCTGTACGGCTACATTGGCTGTGCCATTACGCTGGTGGCAATTTTCGCCATCCCGACCAATCTGGGACAGTTTGCACAGTACGCATGGTTCCTGATCGCATATACTCTGCTGAACGCTGTATTCTACACTGCCAACAACATTGCTTACTCTGCACTGACTGCTCTCATCACGAAGAACAGTGCCGAACAGGTCGAGATGGGTTCTTGGCGTTTCATGTTCGCCTTTGCCACCAGCCTGCTCATCCAGTCCATCACGCTGGGTGCTGTTACGGCATTGGGCGGTGGTGCTGCCGGTTGGCGCACTGTTGCAATCATCTACGCCATCATCGGTCTGCTTGTCAACACCCTCTCCGTTTTCTCCGTGAAGGAACTGCCGGAAGGCGAATTGGTGGATACCACCGACAAAAAGGAAATCGAGCAGGACGAAAAGTACAATCTGGTTCAGGCTGCAAAGCTGCTTGCTGGCAACAAATATTATATGATGATTTGCGTCACCTACATTTTACAGCAGATCTACGGTGCCATGATCAGCATGGGCACCTACTATGCAACCTACATCCTTGGCAACCAGAATCTGTTCGGTGTATTCTCTTGGGCAATCAACATTCCTCTGATCATCGCACTGGTGTTCACCCCGACCTTGGTTGCAAAGTGGAATGGAATGTATAAGCTGAATGTAATGAGCTATACTCTAGCAACGATTTCTCGTGCACTGGTTGCTGTAGCTGGTTACATGGGCAGCGGCAATGTGACCTTGATGCTGCTCTTTACTGCAATCGCAGCTCTTGGTCAGGGTCCTTGGCAGGGCGATATGAACGCTGCGATTGCTGCTTGCTCTGAATATACTTGGCTGACGAAGCATAAGCGCGTGGATGGCACGATGTACTCCTGCACTTCTCTCGGTGTGAAGCTGGGCGGCGGTCTGGGTACTGCCATCACCGGCTGGCTGCAAGCCATTTTGACAGCGCTCTGACCGTTCAGCCGGATTCCTGCATCTCGATGCTGAAGATCATGTATCTGGTGATTCCGTTTGCTCTGGATGCCATCATCACCTTCATTCTCTCTCGTATGAAGGTCGAAGAAGCAAATGAAAAACTGCGTGCAGCAGTCTGATAACAAGCCATTATCATTTCTCCTTCATCTGCTGTTCCCCGGAGGAATCCAGCGATTCCTCCGGGGAGGCTGGAGAAATATTATAAAATTATAAAAGGTAAATGAGGAAATACTATGGCTGCATTTGATTTTGCAAAAGTAAAAGACCCCACCTTTTTCAAGGAAAACGTGCTGAATGCTCATGCAAGTTTCCATACTTACGCTTCCCGCGAAGAATATCGGACAGGCTCCTCTTCTTTGGCGATGAAGCTGGACGGAATCTGGAAATTCGCCTACGCGAAGAACTACACCAGTGCCATCCCCGGCTTTGAAAAGACAGATTACGATTGCAGCGGCTGGGATGACATTCATGTTCCGGCACACATCCAGATGGAGGGCTACGACATTCCCCAGTACGCGAATGTTCAGTATCCGTGGGATGGCCGTGAAGAAGTACAGCCGGGCGAGATCCCGCAGCGGTTCAATCCGGTGGCAAGCTATGTAAAATACTTCGAGCTGCCGGAATCCATGCAGGGCAAGCCCGTCCACATCGAGTTCGAGGGTGTGGAAAGCGGCATGGCTCTTTGGCTGAACGGGTCTTATGTGGGTTACACCGAGGACAGCTTCTCCGCACACGCATTCGATCTGACTCCCTATCTCCAGCCGGGCGTGAACAAACTTGCTGTGCAGGTGTTCAAGTGGACTTCCTCCAGCTGGTGCGAAGATCAGGACTTCTTCCGCTTCTCCGGCATCTTCCGCAGCGTGTGGCTGTACGCCATCCCCACCGTGCATCTGGAAGATATATCCGTCAAAACGCTGTTTGCCGGGGATGATTTTACTCATTCCACGCTGGAAGTTGCATTGCAGGTGGAGGGTAAGGGCGCAGCCCGTCTGACCCTGCGCCGCAGTGAACTGGAAGTGTTCTCCGAAAAAATCGCACTGAACGGCGGCTCTGCTCTGTTCAGCCATGCGGTGGAGAACCCCCACCTGTGGAGTGCAGAGGACCCGGCTCTGTATGAACTGGAAATCGAGCTGCTGGACGATGCGGGCCATCTGGTAGAGGTGACCGGGCAGAAAGTCGGTTTCCGCAAGTTCGAGTTGAAGAACAATCGGATGCTGCTCAACGGCAAGCGCATCGTGTTCAAGGGTGCCAACCGTCATGAGTTCAGCTCCATTACGGGTCGTGCTGTGGGCGTACACACCCATGAGGAACTGCTTCGGGATATCATCACCATGAAGCAGAACAACATCAATGCCATCCGCACCAGCCATTACCAGAATCAGGATGCACTGTACGACCTGTGCGACGAGTATGGTCTGTATCTGATCGCAGAGAACAATCTGGAATCCCATGGCACATGGGACATCCATCAGGCGGGCATTCGCGGCATCGAGGGCGTTTTGCCCAATGATAAGCCGGAGTGGAAAGCTGTCTTGTTCGACCGCATGAATTCCACTTACCAGCGTGATAAAAACCATCCTGCTGTTCTGATCTGGTCTCTGGGCAACGAATCGTTTGGCGGTGAGACCCTGCTCCAGATGGCAGAGATGGTCCGCCGCTTTGATGACACCCGTCTGGTGCATTACGAAGGTGTGGTCAATGATCCCCGCTTCCTCGAAACCACCGATATCGAGAGCCATATGTACAGCACGGTCAAGGACATTAAAGAGTATCTGGCACAGGGCGATAAGCGGCCTTATATCGAGTGCGAATATTCTCATGCTATGGGCAACTCCAACGGTGCTTTGCACAAGTACACGGAACTTGCCGACCAGAAGGACTGCGGCTATCAGGGCGGCTTCATCTGGGATTACATCGACCAGTCCATCTGGAAAAAAGACCGCTACGGCAAGTGGTTCCAAGCCTACGGCGGCGACTTCGGTGAGCGTCCTACCGACTATAATTTCAGCGGAAACGGCATTGCCTACGGTGGTGATCGTGCTCCTTCTCCCAAGATGCAGGAGGTCAAGTTCTGCTATCAGAACATCGCCGTTTCCATCGACAACTCTGGCTTTGAAGTCTGGAACAAGAACCTGTTCACCTCTACGGATGCTTTCGACTGCGTTGCACTGCTGCATCGCGATGGAAAGTTGTATCAGCAGCAGGAACTGACCAATATTGATGTTGCTCCCGAAGAGCGTTCCAGCTTCCCGCTGCCGTTTATGGTTCCTGCGCTCCCCGGTGAATATGCAGTGACCATCAGCTTCCGTTTGAAGGAGGACACCAGCTGGGCAAAGAAAGGTCATGAAGTCGCCTTTGGACAGGGTGTGGTCGCTGTGGTTCGTTCCATTCCCAGCAAGAAGGTCACGCCGTTTACCGTTACGCACGGTACACACAACATCGGTGTCCGGGGTGAGAATTTCGATGTTTTGTTCTCCGATCTGAATGGCGGCCTGACTTCCTACCGCTATGCTGGAAAGGAGATGATTCAGGAGATCCCCCGTCCCAACTTCTGGCGCGCTCCCACCGACAACGACTGCGGCAACAACATGGGCGGCGTTCGCGGTCAGTGGAAGCTGGCAAGCCTGTACGCTACCGCCAAGGGCATCGGCAAGGAGATTCCGTCTGTTCATGGCGGCACCATCCTCCAGAACCCCACCTGCGAGGTGGAAGCCGACAGCGTTGTCGTGACCTATCTCTATAACCTCCGGACCAGCCCCGCAGCAGAGTGCAGCTTACAGTACCGTGTGTTCGGTGATGGCCGCATCCAGACCACCCTGCACTATGACCCGGTGGAAGGACTTGCAGCAATGCCGGAGTTCGGCGTGCTGTTCAAGATCGACGCTGACTACGACACGGTGGAGTGGTACGGAAACGGCCCTGCGGAGACCTACTGGGATCGTCAGCATGGTGCAAAGCTGGGCATTTACCAGAACAAGGTCGCAGACAACATGGCACAGTACCTTGTGCCGCAGGAGTGCGGTGCAAAGACCGCTGTGCGCTGGGCAAAGGTAGTGGACCGCAAGGGTCGCGGGCTGCTGTTTACCGCAGATGCCGCAAAGCCCATGTTCTTCTCTGCGCTGCCCTACACTCCCCATGAAATGGAGAGTGCCAAGCATCCCTACGAGCTGCCCCCGGTCCATTACACGGTGATTCGTGCCATCGGCGAGCAGATGGGCGTCGGCGGTGATGACAGCTGGGGTGCCAATGTCCACCCGGAGTATATTCCTGATGTGACTAAGCCTGTGGAGTTCACCTTTACGTTCCGTGGCATCTGACCCTCGTTATTAAGACACCTTCGCGTTGAGATAAGGACATCCCTGCATGAGATTCCTATCAAAAGCGAGGGTGTCTTTTTGGGTATCACAAAATCTCAATTCCTGACACCACTATTTATAAGTAGTGCTTCGCTCTATATAAGTAGCGTTGCTATGTCAAAATAGCTGTATTCCGCTTTTGTTTAGAGCATTTCTTTGAATGGTTCTCCAAACTTTCTTTAACGTATTGAAGTATACAAATTTTATCATATGCCACCGGTGGACACTTAAATTTTTCAGTAAGTGTTTCACCATCTTACGCATACTCGCACGGGCAGTTTCTTTTTTCTGCAGGTCTATTACGCTCGCATTACTGAATTTCTGCGTTTCCAGCCATCTCCATTGCAGCGTTCGATTGACACAGGTTGAGTTATCGGCAGATACAGCAAACACAACGGGCGGCTCTGGTAACAGAGCTGCCCGTTGTGTTCGTTTATGAAAAGGAGAACTTAGATCTCATACCACTTGATCTCGTTGGCATCCAGATGCAGAGCAAAGCTGCTGCCGTCTGTGGTGTAAACGGTGGTGTCCTGCGGCTCGTACGTGTTGTTCACCACACAATACTTGCCGTTCTTGACGTAGGCGTGAACTTCTACATTATAATTGGAGCTGAACCATGTATGCAGTTCCTCCTCGCTGTGGGCACTCCACAGGATAGCGCGGTAAAGGGTGCGGCTGTTGGCAAAACTGTAAGGCACACCGCTGATGTACACGGCACGACCCTTGCCGAAGTCGTGCGCCGCCATCTGCACTTCTTTGTTCCGCTGCACCAGCACTTCGGTGCCCTCAAGGGCGTAGATGTTCTTTTTGCCCTCGCCAAAGTCCACGGGTTGGTCGGCGTCCTGCAAGATAAAGTGGTCGGGGTGCTCCTCCCAGTTGTATTTGTCGTAGTTGAGGGTGAAGCCGTTTTCTTCCTCCACGCCCAGCACGCTGGCAAGCTGGAGAATGTGGCCCTGATACGGGTGACCGGACGGTTCTCCAACGCCGATGAAGCCGCCGCCGTTCCAGACGAACTTGCGGATAGCGGAGGATATCTCCGGGTCTTCCCACCAGATGCCGCCGGTGTGTGCGGTGTCGGCATCGCCGACATTGATAATGACATCCAACGAATCCAGCAGATGCGGGTCGTTCTTGATATCCTCAAAGCTGATAAACTTCACCTCAAAGGGTGCGCCGGACAGCATCTCAATGACACCGGCATAGCTATAGTTCTGCTTGTAATAGAGGGCGTGATGCACCATGTGACAGCCCCAAGCCCGCATTTTGCCCCAGCAGTTCAGCACGGCCACTCGCTTGACACAGTAGGGTGTGGTGCCCTTGATGTTCTCGTACAGTTCGCGGAACTCGTTGCAGACGCTCTCCACGTAGTCCACGAACTCCGGGAACTGCAAGGCCAGTTTCAGATAGCCGCCATAGCCGATGCGGTCGATGGGCTTGCGCAGGATAGCGCGGCGGGCTGTAACCCAGTTCTCCTTGGCTTCCCGCACCGGGTCGCCGCCCTCGTGGAAGGTGTCGGGGAAGAAGTACGGTAGGAAACGGCCCTCGGTGTACTTCACGCCCTCGATATCCGAGATCAGGCGCAGGGTGGAGCCGTTGCCCACGCTGCCCACTACGGCATCCAGTCCGATGGTCTTGAACTCCGGCATGAAAGGTTCGGTGCCGATCCAGTGATCGCCGAGGAACATCATGGCTTCGCACCCGCACGCGTGGGTGATGTCCACCATCTCCTTGGCAAGCTTTGCCACCTCGCGGCGCTGGAAGGCCTGAAAATCCCGGAATTCCTTGCTGGGCACCCGGTACTGGTTGTTATAGTAGCCCTGATCGATGATGTACTCCGGGCGGAACTTGTAGCCCACTTCCTGCTCAAACTGGTTGAGGATATAGGGGCTGACCGAAGCAGAGTATCCATACCAGTCCACGAACTTCTCCCGCTTCAGCTCGTCGAAGATCAGGGTGAACTGGTGGAAGAAGGTGGTGTAGCGGATGACGTTGACATAGGGGTGCTCTGCAATGAACTTGCGCAGGCGCTCCATGGAATACTTGTGGGTCTTGGGCTGACGCACGTCAAAGGTGATCTGGTGCTCAAAATTCGTCCAGCCGTTGGTGGTAGCGTTGTACATATGCACCGGGTCCCAGATGAGGTAAGCCAGAAAACTGACGGTATACTCATGGAACGGTACGGCCTGTACGGTCACACTGCCGTCGGCGTAGCTCCACTGCTCCGGCGGCACGGGCTGACCGGTGGTTCGATCCATGACCTCCCACCAGCGGGTGATGTCGTCGTTGGTGTTCACCTGCATCAGCTCCGGGCTGATGCCCTTCATCAGCGGGATGGTCACGGTGTCGCCGGGGGCGGTGTAAAAGCCGGTCATGATGTAGCACTGCTGTACCTCGTCCGGGTTTGCCTTTGCCCATGCGTTGTCCTTGCGGGTGGTATAGTAGGTGGAGTAGATCTTGGCGTCCGCATCCTTGAGCTGCTGCGGGAAGTCGGTGCCGGCGCAGTCGCGGATGGCATCGGCACCCCACTTTTTTAAGATCTCCAGTGTTTCGGGCACAACGTCCAAGTCTGTGGGAATGGTCACGCGCCCGGTCTTTCTCAATTCGTCCATGGGAAACTCTCCTTTTGCCTCTCTTTGAATCGTAGGGGGTCAATCGTAGGCGGCGTTATACAGCGCCAGCACAGCCAGCAGCAGCGCTACGCCCACCAGCATGATGCCAAGCCCTGCCAGCTGCCCGGTCATTTTCCAGCCGGACACCACCAGCACCAGTGCCAGTACGAACAGCACCAGCATCAGGATCATGCGCAGGGCGGGATGGTTTTTCCAATATGCTTTCATCGTCTGTCACCTTAACCTTTCAGGCCGCCCACGGTCATGCCCTGCGTCAGCTGCCGCTGCACGCAGATGTACAAAATCAGGGTGGGCAGCATCACCAGCACAAGGCCTGCGTACATGGTACCGTACTGGGCGGCGCTCTGCTGCGCCTGCATCAGGTTCAAAAGACCTACCGGCAGGGTGCGGGGTGCCTTGGTGGAGCTCATCAGGGTCATGGAGATGATATACTCGTTCCAGAAGGACAGGAAGTTGAACAGGATAATGGTGATGATGGAGGGCTTTGCCATGGGGAAGATGATGCGGGTCATGGTGGAAAAATAGCTTGCACCGTCGATATAGGCGGCCTCCTCAAAATCGTGGGGCAGGGTGGCAAAGTAGCCCGACAGCAGGTAGATGGTAAAGGGCAGCGCGGTGGCGGCGTATACCACCGCCAGCACCACCAGATTGTTCAGCAGAAAGCCGCTGCCGAAATGGCCTTTCAGCCACACATCGCTGTCCCGCAGCATCAAAAAGATGGGCACCACGATGTAGTTCACGTTGATGAACAGGCCCGCCATGAACAGGGTGTTCAGTACCTTGCACCCCTTGAAGTGGAAGCGGGACAGGCAGTAGGCGGCGGGCAGGGCAACGACCAGCAGCAGCGCCAGCGCCAGCGCGGTGACGATGACCGAGTTGAGCATATATTCGCCCATTTTGGCGCCGTTCCATGCGTTGACGAAGTTCTGCCAGTAGAACCCGGCGGGCAGTGCCCAGGGGTTGCCGTAGAACTCTGCATTCTGCTTGATGGAGGCCATGAACACCCATGCCACCGGCACGATGATGGTAACGGCCAGCAGAACCAGCACAAAATAGATGAAAAACTTGTACAGACCTTCCGCAGAGCGGGAAGATTTTTCGGTGGTATTCTGCATCTTCTTCCCTCCTTAAAATTCCAGCGTATCGCGGTTGGTGACCTTGTTGACACAGGCGGACAGGGCAAACGAGAACAGGAAGATTACCACGCCGATGGCCATACTGTAACCATACAGGCCAGCGTCTTTCTGGCTGTACATATAGCTCAGCGCCACATCCGATGCGCCGTTGGGCCCACCGCTGGTCATGGCCTTGACGAAGAGGAAGGCCATGTTGATGGTGGAGATGATAAAGAAGGTGAGGGTGGTGCGGATATTCGTCCAGATGAGGGGGATGGTGATCTGGAAGAACTGGGTCAGCCGCCCGGCACCGTCCAGATTGGCGCTCTCGTACAGGCTGATGGGCACGGCAGACATGGAGGCCATGTACATGACCATGTAGTAGCCGATGGCCTGCCACACCATGGCAATGATGATGGAGGGGATGACCAGTTTTTCGCCCTTCCACAGGATGGGGTCGCTCATGTTGCGGAACAGGCCGATGATGCTGTTCAGCATGCCGTTTTCCGGCTTATAGATGGCAGAGAAGATGCCGGAGATGACGACCACCGACAGGATGTTGGGGATGTAGAAGATGATGCGGAAAAAGTTCTGGCCTTTGATCTTCTCCCGGGTGAGGATGGCGGCAAATACCAGTGCAAAGGCGAAGGTGATCAGGGTGACCGTTACCACCAGCAGGATCATATTCTGCATGGAGCGGATGAACTGGGCGTCCCGCAGCAGATGCTGGAAGTTTTTAAGCCCCACAAAGGTCTCGTTGGGAGAATAGGCACCCCGCTCATACAAACTCATGCGGAACACGTTGAGGGTGGGCAGGATCATAAAGAGGAAAAACAGGATGGTAGCCGGTGCCACACAGAGGAATACGAACCGTTTGCGGCTTTTATCCGTTCTCATAGGGGATTGACCGCTCCTTTCTTGATGGTACTGTACAGCCCAAAAA
>OGMC01000576.1_pt1 | contig 10645 bp, 8 predicted proteins | sample 1573011 | NCBI WGS metagenome assembly OGMC01 (sample SAMEA2581888, study PRJEB24529) | metagenome | biome: Human gut stool | place: China | collected 2011
TCCTGGCAGGACCCCTTTGCAGACCCGCTGGGCGACGGGCACCAGACCATCCAGAGCTTGTATGCCATCGGGTCGGGCGGGGCAGCCGGGCTGGGGCTGGGCAACAGCCGCCAGAAGCACCTTTTCGTGCCCGAACCGCAGAACGACTTCATCTTTTCCATCGTCTGCGAGGAGCTGGGCTTTATCGGGGCCTGTGCGGTGGTGGGGCTGTTCGTTCTGCTGCTGTGGCGGGGCATCACCATCGCAGCCAGAGCGCCCGACCGATTCGGGGCGCTGCTGGTGGTGGGCTTCGTGGTGCAGGTGGCGCTGCAGGCCGTGCTGAACGTGGCCGTCGTCACCAACACCATCCCGAACACCGGCATCAGCCTGCCCTTCTTTTCCTCCGGCGGCACCAGCCTGATGATGCTTTTGGGCGAAATGGGCGTTGTTCTGTCCGTTTCGAGGGGCGAGACGTAAAAAGAGTGCAGGGCCCCTTTTTTGGGGACGCTGGTACGCAAAACAGGACGGAGAAGGACAAACAAAACGACAAATTCCAATGCACATGCAGCCCTCATTTCGCATACCGTGGGGTATCTTTTGCGAAATGGGGGCTGCATTTATGGAAAACCGGATCGTGGTGATGGGCGGCCGCCCGCTGAACGGTGCAGTGCGCATCCCGGCGGCGAAAAACAGCGTGTTGCCGCTGCTTGCGGCGTCGATGCTCTGCGGCGATGTGCGCCTGCGGGCCGTGCCGCGCCTTTCAGATGTGGCGGCGAGCCTGGCGCTTTTGCGGGGCGCAGGCTGTGCGGCCCGGTGGGAAGGGGAGGATGTCCTTGTCTCTGGCACCCCGCAGAACAGCAGCCTTCCGGGGCAAACTGCCGAACAAATGCGGGCGTCCATCCTCTTCTGTGCGCCGCTGCTGGCAAAGCTGGGCCGTGCCGAGACGAGCCTGCCCGGCGGGTGCAACATCGGGGCGCGGCCCATCGACCTGCATCTGGCCGGGCTGCGCCAGATGGGGGCGGTGGAGTGGGAGGCAGGCCCCGGCCGGCTGGTGCTGACGGCTCCGTCCGGCCTGCACGGGGCAGAGATCACCCTGCGTTTCCCCAGCGTGGGGGCCACGGAGACGCTCGTTCTGGCAGCGGCCTGCGCCAGAGGCACCACCGTGCTGCGGGGTGCGGCGCGGGAGCCGGAGATCGCAGACCTGGCCGCATTTCTGAACCGCTGCGGCGCACACATCCAGGGGGCGGGAAGTTCCACCCTTTGCATCGAGGGGCGGCGGAACCTTTCCGGCTGCGTGTTTTCGCCTCTGCCGGACCGCATTTTTGCCTCCACGCTGGCTTGCGCGGCGGCAGCGGCGGGCGGCAGGGTAGAACTGGCGGGCTGCGCACCCGGGCTGTATGCCCCGCTGCTGGAAATTCTGGAACAAATGGGCTGCACCGTAGAGCGGGCACGCGATGCTGCCGCCATTTCGCGGTTCGGGGCACTGCGCGGCGCGGGAAACGTGCACACAGCACCCTACCCGGGCCTTGCCACGGACGCCGCCCCGCTGCTGGCGGCGGTGATGCTCTACGCACAGGGGGAAAGCTGCCTGCAGGACAGGGTGTTTGAAAATCGTTTTGCCTGTGCCGAGGGCTTTGCGGCGCTGGGTGCGAACGTCCGGGTGGCAGAGCGCACGTTGTATGTGCAGCCGGGCGGGACGCTGCGCGGGGCAAAGCTGACTGCACCGGACCTGCGGGGCGGGGCGGCGCTGGCGCTTGCGGCGCTGGCTGCCCGGGGCAGCAGCCGCCTTGGCGGGGTGGAGTTTGTCCGGCGCGGATATGCAGACCTTGACCGGCTTTTGGCGGGGCTGGGCGCACAGATTTGGCAGGAAATACCCGCCCGGAGTGGGGTTGTGAAAAAAACACCCACGAAAAAGCAATTTTGTCTTGCAATCGGAGCAAAAAAATGATACGATACAGTTATATAAATATCGTATGATAATTTCTGTGCGGCATTTGCGCAGTTCCACATAAAAATCCGATGGAGGACAAAGTTATGGCATTGATGCTCGATGAAGAACTGGACGAAAACGTTACGACGATCAAGGTGATCGGTGTGGGCGGCGGCGGCGGCAACGCTGTGAACCGCATGGTGAGCGATGGCCTGCAGGGCGTGGAGTTCATCGCAATGAATACTGACCAGCAGGCACTGGCCAAGAACCATGCCTCGGTCAAGGTGCAGCTGGGTTCCAAGCTGACCAAGGGTCGCGGTGCGGGTGCAGACCCGGAGATCGGCCAGCGCGCCGCTGAAGAAAGCAAGGACGAGATCGCCAACGCCCTCAAGGGCTCCCAGATGGTCTTTATCACCGCCGGTATGGGCGGCGGCACCGGCACCGGTGCGGCACCCGTTGTGGCCGAGGTGGCACACGATCTGGGCATCCTGACCGTCGGCATCGTTACCAAGCCCTTCTCCTTTGAGGGCAAGCGCAAGATGGGTTTGGCCGAGCAGGGCATTGCCAACCTGCTGATGCACGTTGACAGCCTGATCGTCATCCCCAACGAGCGCCTGAAGATGATCAGCCAGGAAAAGATCACCCTGATGAATGCCTTCCAGGCTGCCGACAACGTGCTGCGTCAGGGCGTTGAGTCCATCTCTGCCCTGATCAACGTGCCCGCCTTCATCAACCTGGACTTCGCCGACGTGCGCTCCATCATGAAGGATGCCGGCTACGCCCACATGGGCGTGGGCAGCGCCAAGGGTGCAGGCAAGGCCGAGAACGCCGCCAAGGCTGCTATCTCCAGCCCGCTGCTGGAGACCAGCATCGCCGGTGCACACGGCGTTATCATCAACATCACTTCCAGCCCGGACATCGGTCTGGAGGACGTGGAGACCGCCGCAGGCCTCATCACCCAGAGCGCACATCCCGATGCAAACATCATCTGGGGTACTGCCTTTGATGAGAACCTGTCCGACGAGATGCGCGTGACCGTTGTGGCCACCGGCTTCGACAACAAGAGCGCCAGCGACCTGCGCAACAGCATTAACAACGCCATGGGCGGTGCACAGTCTGTGCCCACTGCGGTGTTCAGCAGCGACACCGGCGCAAGCGCAGCCCCGGCATCCAATGCCGCCCCGGCTGCTGCTCCGGCTGAAAAGAAGACCGTGGAAGAGGAAAGCAGCGACAATCGTTACTACGACGAGCTGCTGGCCATCCTGAACAAGCGGAAGTAATTACAGGCTACAATGGGGCTGGCAGCTGCGCCCATGCGGTCAGCGAAAGCCCCGTGCAAGGTGTGCATGGGAGGGCATCATGGTGCAGACAGAGCGGGAGACCGGTGCCCTGCGCGGACAATTTGCCCGGCAGGTCGCTGTACAGGCATCTGCCGCAGCACAGGCGGAAAGCGCCCGGGCACAGGCAGAGCAGCTGAGCCGCAAGCTGGCTGCGGCACGCGCCGAGGTGCGCCGGTATCAGACCCGGATGTTCGCCTTTGAGCGCACCCTGCTTGCCCTCAAGCACGATAATGCAGAGCTGGAAGCCGCCTGTGAGCAGGCGTGGGAGCAGCTGGAACAGGCCAATGCCCGGGCAGAAAAGGCCGAAGCCGCCTGCCGCAGAGCCGAGGCTGCTCTTGCCGCCATGCAGCAGACCGCCCCGGAAACACCTGCGCAGCCGGACACCGCCCCCGAGGCTGTGCCGCAGTGCGAGGCTGCACCGGAACAGCCTGCACCGGAAACGGAAGAAAGCCTCTGCGCCCCGGAACAGGCACTGCCCCCGGAGCCTGCACAGCCTGCATGGCAGCCGGAGACCCGGCTGGAACAGATGGCTGCGGAGCTGATGGGATGGTTTGATGCCATGATGCCCCAAGAATGAATCTTAAAAGGACTGTTGCGTTTTTTTGCGCAGCAGTCCTTTTTCTTTCAGAGTGGAACGATTTAAAATGCGCTCCGCTTTGCTTTGCGCATCGTCAGCGGAAATAAGGTTTATATTTCGCGGTTGCCGCGCTCTGCGGAGCGCGGCAACCGCATTTTCACAGAAAGGGCTGTAACGACAAACGGCTTGCTTTCGAACAACGTTTGCAAAGGGTACTGTAAAAATTGGATTGCATTTATACAACCGGGAATGAAAACGTTTGCAGAAAATACCGGAAAATGGCAGAAAATGCTGCGCTCAGTCTTGCATTTTGCTGTAAAATCCAGTAAAGTATAAATGAATGCAATAAAGCGGATGCCAGGGAAAACCTATTACATCCAGTCAGTGCGGACGGTGTGCCCGGAACAAAGCCGGGGCAGAAGGATGCGCCGCAAAAGGAGAAACATGGCCATGAACGAGAAACCGAAGATCCTGATCGCGGATGATTCCGAGATCAACCGTGCCCTGCTCAAGGAGATACTGGGCGATGGCTATGACTATCTGGAGGCGGAGGATGGCGCAGCGGCAGTGGAACTGATGCGGCAGCGCACGGATATCTCCCTGCTGCTGCTGGACCTGATGATGCCGGGCATGGATGGCTTTGACGTGCTGCGGGTGATGAAGTATCATGCATGGCTGGACGAGATCCCGGTCATCGTCATCTCGGCGGCAGAGGATACCGCCAACATTGAGCGTGCCTATGATCTGGGTGTGGCAGACTATATCCGCCGCCCCTTCGAGCGGATTATGATCCTGCGCCGGGTGAAGAATATCCTCATGCTGTACGCCAAGCAAAAGCGGCTCACCCGCCTTGTTACCGATCAGGTGTACGAAAAAGAGCACAACAGCGTGCTGATGATCAGCATCCTGAGCCATGTGGTGGAGTTCCGCAACAGCGAAAGCGGGCTTCATGTCCTGCACATCCGCACCCTGACCGACCTGCTTTTGCACCGGTTGGTGCAAAAGACCGACAGTTATCAGCTGGACGAAAGCGATATCGCCCTCATCAGCACCGCTTCGGCGCTGCATGATATCGGCAAGATCGTCATCCCGGAGGAAATCCTGAACAAGCCCGGCCGCCTGACTGCCGAGGAGTTTGCCATTATCAAGAACCATACCGTGGCGGGTGCGCAGATGCTGCAGGATCTGGGACAGGCGATTGCGCGGGACGAGCCGCTTTTGCAGGTGGCGCACGCCATCTGCCGCTGGCACCACGAGCGCTGGGACGGCAATGGCTACCCTGACCGGCTGAAAGAAGATGAGATCCCCATTGCGGCGCAGGTGGTGGCACTGGCGGACGTGTACGACGCCCTGACCAGCGAGCGCTGCTATAAGCACGCCTACGACCACGACACCGCGCTGCGCATGATCCTGAACGGCGAGTGCGGCGCGTTCAACCCGCTGCTGCTGGACTGCCTGCGAGAGTCCTCGGAGCAGCTGCGCACCGAGCTGACCCGCTCGGAGTGGGACAGGGGCTTCCGGCAGGAGACCCACCGCCTTTCCGAGGAGATTTTGCACCGGGAGGCGCTGCCCCGGGAGAACCACTCCCAGCTGCTGCTGGAGCAGGAAAAGGAGCGCACGGATTTCTACGCCGCCCAGTGCGGTGGCATCCGGTTCGACTACGACCTGCTGGCTGGCAACGTGACCGTGTATGACTACCATGCCGAGCCTTTGCAGCAAAAAACGGTGACCGATTTTGCGCAGGGCAAGGGGCTCAGCTTTTTGAACGAACAGGATCGGCGCAAGCTTTCCAAGGCCATCAGCCGCGCCACGCCGGAAGCGCCGGACGTGGTGCTGCCGGTAATGGTGCAGCGAGATGGGAAGCCGCACCTGCACCGGATGGCGCTGCATACCATCTGGAGCGGTGCCGGGGTGCGCCGCTGCGTGAACGTGCTGGGGCAGCTCACCGATGAACAGCACCGCGTGGAGCATCAGGCAGAGCTGCTGACCGCCATCGACCCGGAGGAAGATCCCGCCCGGTTCCTACGGCGGCTGCAGGGCATCTTTGATGTGGTGCGTCTGGTAGACCCGGAGCACCGCAAGGTGCTTGCACTGGACAGTGACGGCATCCTGACCGAAAAGCCCGGCAATTGCCACATGGTATGGAACAAGGATACCCGGTGCGAAAACTGCATCTCCGCCAAAGCCTACGCCCGCAAGACCATCCTGAATAAGATCGAGTTCAAGGACGAGGAAGCCTATTTTGTCATTTCCAAGTATATCGAGGTAGGCGGCAGGGGTTGTATGCTGGAAATGGTCACCCGGCTGACGGATGGCCGCTGGCTGGATATGGGCGGCCACCGGCTGCTGCTGGACCGCTGCAACGGCATGGAGCGCAGCGCCTTCGTAGACCCCCTGACCGGAGCCTACACCCGCCGCTATTTTGATAAGTTCCTTGCCGGGGGCGAGATGCACGGCGGTGTGGCGATGATCGATGTGAACCAGTTCAAGTCGGTCAACGACAGCTTTGGACATCTGGTGGGAGACGAAGCATTGCAGACCGTGGCCGCAGCCATGCAGAGCTGTCTGCGTCAGACTGATATCCTGATCCGCTATGGCGGCGATGAATTTCTGCTGCTGATGCCCCAGAACTGCCCTGACGGCGTAGAAAGCGTCATCCGACGAGTGCAGAACGCTGTGCAGGCAGCGCGGGTGCCCAGCCACCCGGAGCTCCGGCTTTCGGTAAGCATTGGCGGCGTGTGCAATGTGCAGCCCTTGACCGAGGCTATCCGGCAGGCCGATGCCCGGATGTATTGCAATAAAGAAAACGGTGAGCCGGTGTTATAGCCGCAGCTGACAACAAAAAAGAGACAGGCGACCCTTTCCGAGAAGCCTGTCTCATCTTTTTATCAAAGGAATCTTTTATTTCCGCTGCCGGGCGGCGATCTGTGCGGCAGTGGGCGGGATATCGCCCTGCGCGGCCTTTTCCAGCTGGCTCAGGCGGCGGTCCAGATCGGTGAGCCGCTGCGAGACGATGTCCGGCAGATCCTGCTGGTCCAGATCGTCGGCGGGGTTCACCGCCTTGTTGTTGATACGCACTACCTCGGCGGGTACGCCCACGGCGGTGCAGTTGGCGGGCAGGTTGCGCAGCACCACGCTGCCTGCGCCGATGCGGGCGTTATCTCCGATAAACACCGGGCCCAGCACCTTGGTGCCTGCGCCGATAAGCACGTTGTTGCCCAAGGTGGGGTGGCGTTTGCCGGTATCCTTGCCGGTACCGCCCAGCGTTACTCCGTGGTAGATGGTGCAGTTATCCCCGATCTCGCAGGTCTCGCCGAACACGATGCCCATGCCGTGGTCGATAAACAGACACTTGCCGATGGTGGCACCCGGGTGGATCTCGATGCCGGTGCGGTGGCGGCCATGCTGGCTGACCCATCGTGCCAGAAAAAAGTGCTTGTGCTGGTACAGCCAGTGCGCAATGCGGTGATACACCAGAATGTGGAATCCTGGGTACAGCAGCATTACCTCCAGCACGCTGCGTGCGGCGGGGTCCTTGCGCTGGATGTTCCGCGCGTCCTCAAGTAAACCCATGCGGAAAACCTCTCTTTCCCATAAACACCCGCCCACGCGGCGGGGCTCTCCCTTTTACCGTATTATAATAGCACAGCAGGAGACGAAAGTACAGTGCTGTACTAGGGATTGTGGAACAAAATGGCAGTTATTTTGCCGCGTGACTCGGGTTTTGGGTAGAGTATCCAAAATTCGGCGAGAGATGCCAGAAACCTTTTAACACCTGTTTTTGCGTACAGCCATTGACATATTTTGCGGTTCTATGATAAAATAATACGAATGAAAACGCAACCATCAAGAAAAGGAGAAACACCATGCTGTGCAGCGCCCAGAACCCGAAACTGAACAAGCAGTTCGCGTCCGGTTTTGCCGTGGCTTCGTTGTTTCCTTTTTTTGCGCAATGAGCTTTTCCCTTTGCGGGGAAAAGTTTTTTTTTGTCCGTTTTCGGGCACCTGACACACAAAAATATCATTACAGGAGGGAACCGCGATGCTGCTGACAAACGCTGTGAACACCGAGGGACGGCCGCTGGAGATCTATGTAAAGGATGGCAAAATCGCTGCCGTAGGGCAGGATCTTTCCGCCCTTGCCGCCGAGAACGAGACGGTGGTGGATGCCGGTGGGCTGACTGTGCTGCCCGCATTTGTGGATCTGCACTGCCACTGGCGCACCCCGGGCTTTGAGTACAAGGAGGACATCGAGACCGGTAGCCGCGCCGCTGCCGCCGGCGGCTACACCTTTGTAAACCTGATGCCCAACACCAAACCCGTCTGCTCCTCTGCCGCACAGGCCATGATGGTGGAGCAGAAGGCTGCCGAGGTGGGGCTGTGCGATGCAAACCAGACCGTCTCCATCACCGAGAACTTTGACGGCGTGAGCATCGACCACCTCAAGACCCTGCCCGCCAGCGTGAAGTTCATCACCGAGGATGGCCACGGCGTGCAGGATAACGCCACCATGGCACGGGCTTTTGCCATCTGCACCCAGAAGGACATCACGGTCATGAGCCACGCCGAGGATATGGAGATCAGTCCGTGGGATTACCGTCTGGCCGAGGATATCGAGACGGTGCGCAACTGCTGGCTGAGCGAGTACTACCAGACCCGGCTGCACATGTGCCATGTGTCCACCCGGGGCGCGCTGGACGCCATCCGCATGGCAAAGCTGCGGGGTGCACCCGTCACCTGTGAGGTGACCCCCCACCACCTGTGGTTCACCAACGACACCTGCGACTACCGGGTCAACCCGCCCATCCGCACCGCCGACGACGTGGAGGCGCTGGTGGAGGGCATCCGTACCGGCATCGTGGACGCCATTGCCACCGACCATGCACCTCACTCTGAGGAAGATAAGCTGAAGGGCATGGCCGGTATGGTGGGCAGCGAGACCGCCTTCGGCGTGTGCTACACCAAGCTCTGCAAGCAGGAAGGCCTGCCGCTGGAAGTGCTGGTGCACCTGATGAGCACCCGCCCGGCAGAAATTCTGGGCCTTGCCAAGGGTCAGCTGGAGCCGGGCTTCGATGCCGACTTTGTGCTGGTGGATCTGGACACCCCCTACATGGTGGAAAAGGAAAAGCTGCACTCCAAGAGCCACAACACCCCCTTTGACGGCGCACAGCTTTACGGCAAGGTGTTTGCTACCATCAAGGCCGGTAAGATCACCTATCAGGCCGAGGAGTAAAAAGAACGAAACCCTCTCTGCAGTTCCCCGAGGGGGAGCTTCAGAGAGTACGGAAAGCAGTTTGCATATCACGAAAAGAAACAGTTGCCCTCAAGAGAAAAAGCTCCCCCTTCGGGGAGCTGGCGCGCAAGCGCCTGAGAGGGTTCTACAATACGACTTACAGGAGGACACCCAAATGACGAACATGGACAAACTGTACGAAGCTGTGGAAGCCCGCGGCCCGGTGTGCGTGGGTCTGGACACCGATTTCAGCTACCTGCCTGCCGATTTTGTGGACAGCACCCTGACCAAGGGCGAGAACATCGTGCGCTTCAACAAAAAGCTCATTGATGCCACCAAGGCTGTGGCCGGCTGCTACAAGGTACAGATCGCTTATTATGAGTCTCTGGGTCTGGAGGGCATGAAGGCCTACGCCGACACCCTGAAGGCTGTGCGCGAGGCCGGTGTGCCGGTGATCGCCGACATCAAGCGCGGCGACATTGCCAAGACCGCCGAGATGTACGCCATGGGTCACTTCACCGGCGATTTTGAGAGCGATTTCGTTACGCTGGCACCCTACATGGGTCTGGACTCCATCAGCCCCTATCTGCCCTACGCTGAAAAGCAGGGCAAGGGTATGTTCGTGCTCTGCCGCACCTCCAACGGCGGTGCCAAGGACTTTGAGTACGAGAAGCTGGCCGATGGCCGCCACGTCTACGATCTGGTGGGCGACAAGCTGAACGCGCTGGGCAAGGACTACATGGGCGAGCACGGCTACTCCTCCATCGGTCTGGTCATCGGCGGCACCCACATCGAGGAGGCCACCGAGATCCGCGCAAAGTATCAGGACAGCTTCTTCCTGATCCCCGGCTACGGCGCACAGGGCGGCAAGGCCGAGGATATCGCCCAGTACCTGACCAAGGGCAACGGCGGCGTGGTCAACTCCAGCCGCGGCATCCTGCTGGCTTACAAAAAGCAGCCGGGCGTTGCCTTTGACGAGGCCGCTTACAACGAGTGTGTGAACATGAAGGAGGCCATTGCTCATGCGTGCAGCCTGCTGTGAAGCCACCGTCCTGCGCAATGAGGTCATTGCCCCGGACATCCGCCTGCTGACCGTGGTGTGGCCGGACCGTGACCACGCCCCCCACGCAGGCCAGTTCTTCACCCTGCGCTCCTGGGGCGCAGACGAAGCCCCCTTCCTGTCCCGTCCCATCAGCGTGCACCGCTGGAACCCGGACAGCAGCACCATCGAGTTTTTGTATCAGGTGGTGGGCGAGGGCACCGAGAAGCTGGCACAGCTCAAGCAGCAGGATACCTTCCAGCTTACCGGCCCCATGGGCAACGGCTTTGATGTGCCGGATATCCTGAGCAAGTACAAAAAGATCGCCGTGGTGGGCGGCGGCATCGGCACTGCGCCCATGTTCCAGCTCACCCGCGAGCTGGCCGCTGCCGGGGCAAAGCCGGATGTGTTCTTTGGCTTCCGCGACACCCCCTACTGCATGGAGGAGTACCGCAGCATCGCAAACCTCGTCAAGGTGTCCACCGACACCGGTGCGGTGGGCTTCCACGGCTTTGTCACCCAGCTGTACGACCCCGCCGATTACGACG
>OGMC01000577.1_pt1 | contig 10644 bp, 9 predicted proteins | sample 1573011 | NCBI WGS metagenome assembly OGMC01 (sample SAMEA2581888, study PRJEB24529) | metagenome | biome: Human gut stool | place: China | collected 2011
ATGGCAGCTACTTTATCAAGACCTTCCGGGAGATCAAGCACTGCACACCCAAGGAATACCGCGCAAAATTCTGCTGAAATGTCTGAGATAGGAATCGGAGGAAATGATCCCCATGCAGCACAGTCTGACCCAAAGCCCCATTACAAAGAATATCCTGCTGTTTGCCCTGCCGCTGATCTTCGGCAACCTGCTGCAGCAGATGTACAACACCGCCGACAGCATCATCGTGGGCAATTTTGTGGGCAGCAATGCCCTTGCCGCCGTGGGTTCCAGCGGGTCGCCCATCTACCTGCTCATCGGCTTCAGTCAGGGGCTTGCCGTGGGCGCGGGCGTGGTGGTGTCGCAGTATCTGGGCGCGGGCGACCACAAGGAGACCCGCGAGGCGGTGCACACCTCCCTTGCCATTGCGGTGGTCATGGGGCTTTTGCTGACGGTGGGCGGCGTTGCCTGCGGGCGCGCTTTGCTGGTGGCCATGAACACCCCCGCCGAGGTGCTGGCCGACGCTGTGACCTATATCCGCATCTACTTTGGCGGGGTGCTGTTCAGCGTGGTGTATAACATGACCGCCGGCATCCTGAACGCCGCCGGCAACTCCCGCCGCTCGCTGGTGTATCTGGCATGGGCGTCGGTGACCAACATCGTGCTGGACTTTGTGTTCATCGTGGGGCTGCGGATGGGGGTGGCGGGCGCTGCCATCGCTACCGACTTAAGCCAGCTGGTGTCCTGCGTGCTGAGCCTGCGCTTTTTGATGAAAAGCGAGGACGCCTGCCGGGTGAAGCTTTCCGCCATCCGGCTGCACCGCAAAATGGCAGGCCGCATCATCCGGGTGGGCCTGCCCACCGGCATCCAGAATATGGTCATCTCCTTTTCCAACGTGCTGGTGCAGGCCAGCGTGAACAGCTACGGCGCCGCCGCCATGGCGGGCTTTGCAGCCTACATGAAGATCGATGGCTTCAACATCCTGCCGGTGAGCAGCATCAGCATGGCAGCTACCACCTTTGTGGGGCAGAACTACGGCGCGGGGCGTCTGGACCGGGTAAAGCGCTCGGTGTGGGTCACCCTTGCTATTGGGGTCATCTACACCCTTTGCACCGGCGCGGCGCTATTGGCCGGACAGGACGCCATTCTGCACCTGTTCACCGCCGACGAGGCCGTGGTCACCTACGGCAAGCTGGCCATGCGGTGGTTCTGCCCGTTCTACTTCCTGCTCAGCATTCTGCACGGCCTTGCCGGTGCCGTGCGCGGCACGGGTGCCAGCATCCCACCCATGGTGGTGCTGCTGGTCTCGCTGTGCCTGTTCCGTGTGGTGTGGATCCAGTTTCTGCTGCCCTTCTTCTCCGGCATCGAGGGCGTGTTCATCCTCTACCCCGTCAGCTGGGGTCTGGGCGCATTGCTCATGATCCTGTATGCGTGGAAGGGCAAGTGGATGGAGTATCATACATAACATTTTTACAAACAACGACCCGCCGCACTGAAAGAGATGCGGCGGGTCGTTGTTTTTCAGGTACTCCTGTCGGGGCAGCTTACCATGCAAAGCCCACGGAGTCCATGTCAATCTTCTTTTCCATCAGCCCCAGACGGCTCTCGATGAAGTTGACAGCCATATCCGGCCACTGGGCGATCTGGGTGTAGTAGTCCACATAGCCCTTGGTGCCAGTGCCCAGACCCACACCGTGGGGCGCATCAGGTGCCAGATAGAAGCTGAAGTCCGTGAAGATATTTGCGCACTCCGGCAGAGAGGGCAGCATCATCGCACTCAGGCCATCTTTCTGACCCACAACACCAAAGACCGGAGGCAGGTTGGGGTTCTTCGTGAAGTTCAGACCAGTGACGAACAGTCCGTAGATGGGAATCGCCACATTCAGGTCAGCGCTCTCATGGTCCACAGCATCGCAGACGTAGCTGGGGTAGACCTTATCCGGGGTATTCGTAGTGCCGAACTGGTCGGCCACCACCTGCATCACATTCATGCCGCCGGCAGAGAAGCCCACAGCGATCATGATATCGGTCTTGCCGATGTGTTTTTCAGAGGCGTTGTGGCGGATGTAGCGGATAGCACGGGCCAGATCCAGCTGCTGATCCACAGCGGCATAAGGGTTGACGCGGCGCTGCAGCACAAAGGCGTTGTAGCCGTTCTTGTTGAAGAACTCGGCCACCGGGTAGCCTTCCACCACGTTGTTGCGGTGGGTGCTGCCGCCGCCTGCAATAATGATCACGTTGCCCTTCACCTTGCCCTGATCTCGCAGCAGGTACGGGTTCAGGAAGGGACGGAAGCCCTCGTTATCGTAGCAATTTTCCCAGTTGGTGGGCAGCGGAGATTCCACGGCCATCTGATCTCCCCAAATTTCCCAAACGGTGCTCTTGGGGTCCTTGATCTGGCGCAGCGCCTTGCGGGCATTGGTCAGGGCAACACACATCTCATAGTGGGAGGCGTTGATACCGGGCACAGGTGCACCGTCCACCTTCTCGTACTGAGCACGGGACAGCTTGTGGAACAGCACATAGAACTTGTCAAAATCGCCCCGGAAAGCAGCCGGATAAAAGGCCACCTCGCGGGAGAGACGGAGTTCCTCTGCCACCATGGCCTGCACCTCAGCATCGGTGTGCACGCCAGCGTTTTCAGCAAAGGATGCGGGCGCCATGCCAGCCACTGCGCCCATGGTCACAGCAGAAGCGGCAGAAAGCTTCATAAAGTCTCTTCTGTTCATCATCATTTCTCCTTTTAAATGCAGACGGCTCATTTGTGCAGAGCAAAGCCGCCCAAAGCTGTGCAGCAAACGCCCTGCTGCCGGGCCCGATAGACATTCCAGTTGTATCATGCCATCGAAATCTGCACAAATCGTACCACAATATAACTAGCTTGTAAATAGATTTTGTTGTTTTTGTGTGAAATTGATATATTAGTATGTCAGTTCTTGTGAAAATCAACAAGCATGAGAATGGGTACAAAAAAGGACTGCCGTGCACTCTGCACGGCAGTCCTTTTTATCTTATTACAGCTTTTCAAACACCAGAAAGCGGAAGGCGATGGTTGTGGTGAGCTGCGGCAGAGCCGCAAGGCGGGCGGCACCGTCGCGGGGCGTTTTCCAGTAGTAGGGGGTCATGGCAAACAGGGCTTCCAGCTGGGCGGCGGGCACGGTGATGGTTCCCTGCACCTCACGCTCATCAATGGCGCGGAAGCCCGGGTACTCCACCTGCTGCACCGGGTTTTTGTAGGGCTTTTCGTAGAGCACGGCCTTCATCTGGTACAGATGCTCTGCCCCCGGCACGACGTAGATCATGTGCCCGCCCGGGCGCAGCACCCGGCTGAACTCCTCCTGCGCAAAGGGCGAAAAACAGTTCAGCAGCACATCTGCCCAGCCGGTGCGCACCGGCTGGCTGAAGCTGGACGCCACCGCATACTGCGCGGCGGGCAGCGCCTTTGCCGCCAACCGCACCGCGGGCTTTGCGATATCGAACCCGGCCAGCTGCAACGGCTTTTCTGCCGCCGCGAACTGCTGCGCGATGCAGCGGTCGTACCAGCCCTCGCCGCAGCCTGCGTCCAGCAGATGCAGCGGGGCGTCCTTCGCGGCGGGCACGCCGTGGGTAAGGCACAACTCCCCCAGCGCCTGCCCGAAAATGCCGTAATATCCGGCGTTCAGGAAGGCGCGGCGGGCAGCTACCATCTCCTTGCTGTCCCCGGGGGCTTTGGTTCGCATACTCTGCACCGGCAAAAGATGCCAGTAGCCCTCCCGGGCGCGGTCAAAACAGTGGCCTTTTTCACATTTCAGGTCATTCTCCCCTTGCAGCGCGCCGCCGCACAGGGGGCACTGCCACGGGGCAAAGGCTTCGTTCCGGCTCATACTTCTTCGCTGTGATCCTCAATGGGTGCAGTGGCACCGCCGTGGGCGTCCATATACTCCTCAAAGCTGGTGTACTTCTGCTGGGGCGGGCGGCGGCTGATGAGCACCAGCCCCGGGTCCTCGTCCCGGGCGGCAGCATTGCGGCCGCGGCGGGCAGGCTCGGCCTTGGGAGCGCGGGGTGCGCTGCCGGTGCGGCTCTGATTCCCGGCATTGCCGCGCTCGTTGCGGGCAGGGCGGGCGTTATTATTCTGGGCAGCGGGGCGGGCATTGCGCTGTTCACCCCGGTCGCTGCGGTCGTTGCGGCGGCTGCCGCTGCGGTTTGCGTTCTGGTTATTCTGGGGCTCCTGTGCGCTGCGGATGGCGGGTGCTGCCGGAGCAACAGGAGTCTTGCGTGCCGGGCGCAGCGGAGTAGCCTCCGGGGCGCTGACAAAATGGGGGTCAAATTTGGGCTGGACGTTGCTGCCTCGGGCGGGGGCGGCATTCTCGCGGCGGGCGCGGGGCGCTGCCGCTTCCTTGGGGGCGTTTGCGCCCCGGTTGTTGGCGCGGCGGTCGTTGCGGGCTCCGCGCTTTGTGTTGCTGTCTTGCATCAGTGTTTCCTCTTTTTTCGGTTTTGCAGGCACCGCGTTCTTTGCAGCCTTCGGCTCCTGCTTCGGCGCGAGCGCAGCTGTCTTTGCAGCTTTTGCGGGCGCAGTTTCGGCCTGTTTTTTCGGCGCTTCGGCCAAGTTTTCCGCTTCGGGGCGGGGCTTTTTGCCACGCACGGGCAGCACCGGGCGCACCGGGGCGGGCACGCCGTCCCACGGATGACCGGATACCACCGGGATCTTGCGGCGGTTCAGCTTTTCAATGCCTGCCAGATACTCCTGCTCCTCCGGGGCGCAGAAGCTGACGGCGGTGCCGTCCGCACCGGCGCGGGCGGTGCGCCCGATGCGGTGCACATAGGTCTCCGGCACCTCGGGCAGGTCGTAGTTGAACACATGGGAAAGCTCGCTGATATCAATGCCGCGTGCGGCGATATCGGTCGCCACCAGCACCCGGGTCTTGCCGGACTTGAAATCCTCCAGCGCGGTGACGCGGGCGGTCTGACTCTTGTTGCCGTGGATGGCGGCGGCGGGGATGCCCTGCTTTGTCAGATCCTTTGCGATCTTATCCGCGCCGTGCTTGGTGCGGCTGAACACCAGCGCATTGACCACCGGCGGCTGCAGATTTTTGATGAGCCACGGCAGCAAAAGCTTTTTGTTGCCCTTTTCCACATAGTACAGGCTCTGCTGGATGCGGTCCACGGTGCTGGACACCGGGTCTACCTTGACAAAGGCGGGGTCGCGCAGGATGCCGGCAGCCAGCTGCTCGATCTCGGCGGGCATGGTGGCACTGAACATCAGGTTCTGGCGCTGGGCGGGCAGCTTTGCAATGACCTTTTTCACGTCATGGACAAAGCCCATGTCCAGCATCCGGTCGGCCTCGTCCAGCACAAAGATCTCCAAAGCGGACAGGTCGATAAAGCCCTGTCCGATCAGGTCATTCAGCCGTCCCGGGCAGGCGATGAGGATGTCCACGCCCTTTTTCAGCGCTTCCACCTGCGGTGCCTGTCCCACACCGCCAAAGATGACGGTGCTGCGCAATTTCAGGTACTTGCCGTAGGCTTCAAAGCTTTCGCCGATCTGCAAAGCCAGCTCCCGGGTGGGGGTCAGGATCAGGGCGCGGACAGCACCCTTGCGGCGGGGCGCATTGGCGGTGAGCCGGTCCAGCATGGGCAGCGCAAAAGCCGCCGTCTTGCCGGTGCCGGTCTGGGCGCAGCCCATCAGATCCCGGCCTGCCAGCACCGGCGGGATGGCCGCTGCCTGAATGGGCGAGGGGGTCTCGTAGCCCGCTTCCTGCACAGCGCGCAGCAGCGGGGCGGACAGATTCAGTTCTTTAAATGTCATGGTTCTCCTATTATTCTGTGATCTTCCGGCACTCGATGTAGTAGCGCTTTTCCTCCGCGTGTCCCATGCTGAAGGTCTTGCGGGGCAGCACGCCGCCCATCACAACGCCGCGGAACAGGTCGCTCTTGGCGAAGGGCGGCATCAAAAACGCCACTGCGCCCTGCTTGCACAGCGCACGCACAGCCGGTTCGTCATGCACATAGTCCACCTTTGCTTCCGGGTGGCGCTCGATATAATCCGAAATAAAATCGTCGATGGTGCCCACGGTCAGCGGCTCGGTGGGGTCCTCAAAGCTGAGCACATTGGCCATGTGGGGGCCCGCCAGCGTAAAAGGCTGCTTTTTGCTGCCGCCAAAGCAGCAGCCTGCCATGTTGGAATCGCTCCATGTAATGAGGCTCAGCAGTACGGTGGCGCAGTCCACGTTGAACAGCACCCGGTGGATGGGCTCGATCTCAATAGCCGGGGAGTGCACGTTGCACACCTCTGCCAAGCACCAGCGGGCGGGGTGGTTTTCTGCCTGCTCCGGGGTCAGAGTCTTTTTCAGCTCCTCCCAGCAGGCCTTTGCGGTAGCCAGCGAGTGGTTGCCATCGCCCACGGCCAGCGTCAGCGGGTCGCGGCGGGTGGCATCGGGGTATTTCTTGTCAAATTCTTTCTGACTGCCCAGCACGGTCAGCGCATTTTCAATCTGCGCGATGAGGGCGGGGTCCTTCACTGCCCAGCCTGCCACATGGCCGCCGCCCAGCATCAGCTCGCCCTCGTATACCTTGGGCAGGCTGTCCTTGTGGGCGGCAATGGGCTCGATGAGGGTGCAGTCCGGGTCATCCGCCAGCATCATGATATGGGGCGTTTCCAGCGCAGCGCCGGTACGCACCTTCATGCGGGGCGGGATGCGGCTTTCCACGGTGCACTCGCTGGGGCGCACGGTGCATTTTTCGCCCCGGCGGTAGCTGTATGCTTCCAAGTCCACACGCCCTACAAGACCCTGCCGCACCCGGCCGCTCTGCTCGGTGCGCTCTACATAGATAAAGCCGTCCACCGCCCGGGTGAGCACGTTCTGGGCATAGTCCTGCATGGTGGCGTGGATCTTTTCCACCCGCGCGTCGGCGTCTCCGTCCTCCAGATACACCTCCGGCAGGATCAGGTTCAGGGTGCTGGGCGCACCCGCAGCGGTCTCTTCTGCCCGCTGCCAGTAGCTGCGGTCACTGGTAAACTGGTCACAGGCAATGCAGCCCCACTGCTCCAGCGGCACCTGCTCCGAAGGCAGCAGGATGTGTGCGGGTGCAAAACAGGTAGTCGGTTTCATAGTCGTTTCCTCCCCTCTTTAAAAGCCGCTTCTCAGCGGAACGCTGCGGTATCGTGCACCACAACGTGCTTCACACCGGCGTCGGCAGCGGCCTGCTCCAGCGCAGCGCGGCTGTCCGCGTCCAGCGCGGTGCTGCTGGTGACCAGCAGATTTTCCATGCCAAGGGACGTACCGGTGGTGCCAAGGGCATCGGTGGCAGCAGTGCACAGTGCGTCCGGGTAGCTGACCCACAGGGTCACGCTGCCCGCAAAGCGGGTCTGCCATGCGGCGATATCCGCCGTCAGCTGGGCGGCGCGTCCTTCCCGGCTCTTGCCGCCGGAGGCACCGAAGTCCTGCTTGCGGGTGATGATATTGGGGAACTGCACCCCGGTAAGCACCACCTGCTCGTAGCCCATGCCCTGCACCTCCTCAATGAGGTCGCCGACATACTGCACCGCGCTTGCGGCAAAGGGGTTCATCCATGCCTTGCCGCCCTTGGCTGCGCTGACGTTGTCCAGCCAGAGGCTGTTGCCATCGTAGTGCACGCCCATGCTGCGGTCGGTGTACACCGACACCGGGTCGGTAAAGGCGGCAAGCTGTGCCGCCGGGATGATGCCCTCCTCCCGCAGGATGGCGGCGATATTGGCCGCATCCACCGGGTTTTCGGTGATGCTCTGGGCAGCGGCTGCCACCCCGGAAGCATAATACACCGTGCCAGCGGCGTCCTTCAGAGTGACAAGGGCGTAGTCTGCGCCCTGCTGCTTCAGCTGCCGGGCGGCGGCGCGGATGGCGGCTTCATCGGTCAGGGTGGTCACGTCCAGCTCTGCCCAGCTGCCGCCGGTAATGGCCTTGCCGTCCAGCGGCTTTTCCTCCTCCGGCTCAGACGCTGCCTGCGAAGCAGCAGCGCTGCTTGCCGCCGCAGAGGAGGCTGCTGCCTCGGCGCGGGAAGCGCTTTCGGCCTCCAGATCCCGATCCTTGACCACGGTATACCAGGTGTGGGTGGCCCAATCCAGCACATGGGGTGCGGCAAACCATGCGGCTGCCAGCACTGCCGCCACCAGCACCACGATGCCGATGCCGCGCTTTACGCGCGTTTCCCTGCTGTAAAAGCTGCGGTTATAATGCTTGACCTTCTGACGTTTATTCTTAGCCATGGTATCCTTTCCTCCCTGTCTGCATTACAGGATGACGGAATGTCCGGTAAAGCCATAGATCGCCAGCGCCAGCACGCCGATATACACCAGCGTGATGGGCAGGCCGCGGAATGCCTTGGGGATAGCTTTGCTGCGCAGGCGGTGGCGCGCCTCGGTGACCAGCAGCACCGCCAGCACATAGCCAAGGCCGCTGCCAAGGCCAAAGCCAAGGCTCTGGCCAAGGGTAAAGGACTGGGTGCGCTCCACCAGCACCGTGCCCAGCACGCCGCTGTTCAGCGCGGCCAGCGGCACGATGCGCAGCAGCTGGGCGCGGCGGGGCAGGCTGCGCAGCAGCCACAGCACCAGATGCTCCGCCAGACACACCACGGCAATGCTGGCAATATACACCAGCGGGCGCAGCTGGGCGCGGTTATCCAGCGGGGCAATGAACCGCCCGGCAAGAAAAGCCACCGGCGCCACCAGCACCTGCGTGATGCACAGCATCATGCCGAACAAGGCGCTGCTGGTGCGGTCGTCCCCCACCAGCTGCACCATGCGGGACACGCCAAGTGCACGGGTAAAGACAGCGTTCTGTGCAAAAATGGCCAGCAGTGCATAGCTGAAAAACACTGCCGAGCTGCTTACAACTTCCTTCACGGTTCGCGGTTCCCCTCCTTCTGGTAGTGCACGGTCAGGGTATCCCGTGCTTCCCTTTTCAGATATTCCTTGCGCTTTGCAGCCGCAGCGCGCCAGATGGCGCACAGGATGCCCAGCACGATAAAGCCGCCCGCCGGCATCTTAGCCAGTGGCAGCAGCGCCCAGCGCCCCACCGGGGCACCGAACACGGTGCCAAGGCTGAGCCACTCGCGCACCACGCCCACCACGAGCAGCAGCAGCGCGTAGCCCACGGTGATGCGCACGCCCTTGGAAACGGCCTTGTGCACTGTCTCCTGCACGCGGCCGAAGCGGTAGGTCAGAAGCGGCTCCACCACCAGCATGGGCAGGTAGATGCCAAGGTTCAAAAGCCCGGTGCCAAACACGAAGTTCAAAATGGGATATGCCGCCAGGTACACCACAGCGGCGCTGGCTGCGTACAAAAGTGCGCGGGGCAGCAGCTTTTTTTGCAGCTGCTCCGGGGTAGGCTCCTCGTCCCGCAGGGGTACAAGGCGGCTGAGCAGGCAGGCCAGCACGCGGGAGGGCACCAGCAGCAGCGTCACCGCCGCCGCCAGCATCAGGCCGTTCTGGCCGGTGGTAGCCACGACCACCAGCGGTGCCAGACCCATGCCCTGCATGACCACCGGGTTATTCAGGAACACGCGGTCGTGATGGGCAAACTTTTCGGGGTCCTTTAAAATCAGTTCCGCAGTACGCTTTTTCATTCCGCAGCCTCCTTTCGTTCGGACGGCAGACGGTGCAGCAGACGGTACAGCCGCTCCTCGGTGCGGTCAATGAGCGCGGACACGCTGTTGACGGCCAGCAGTGCAAAGCAGACGCCGGTCTCGTACACGCCGAAATAGCGGAAGCCCATGGTGGCAGCACCCACCAGGGCGCCGTACAGGATGCGTCCGAGCCGGTGATGGGCGCAGGTGTAGGGTTCGTTGAGCAGGAACACCGCGCAGAACAGCACCGCACCGGTGTGCAGCTCGTCCCGGATGCCCTGCAGGCGGGGCAGCAGGCTGCTGAAGAGGGTGCTGTCCGCCAGACCCACCTGACGCGGGAAGAAGAAGGCGATGAGCCCGCAGGTGATCAGAAAACTTGCCGATGCACCGATGTGCACGTCCTTCTGGGTCCACAGCACAAGGCCGCAGGCCAGAATGACCAGCGCCGCGCCGGTGCCCATGGGGGCAGCAAACTCGCCCAGCACAACGGCGAAGGCGTTCAGGTTCAGGATGCCGCCGCTGCGCAGGGTATCCTCGATGGTGCTGCTCACCGGCACGGCAGAGGCGTTCCACAGGGGCAGCGGCGTATAGGGCTGCGGGTAGCGCACCACCTGCTCCGGCCACGATACCGCCGCCACGGCGTAGCCCACGGCAGCGGGGTTGAAGGGATAGCTGCCGTAGCCGCCAAAGACCTCCTTGCCGATCAATACGCCCGCCAGCACTGCCACCACCAGCACATAGATGTCCACGGTGGCGGGCATGAGCAGGGCGATGATCAGGCTGAAGCTCTCGTTGGAGAGATCTTTATTGGTGTACACCCGATGGCGCAGCAGCGCCACCAGACGGTCGCACAGGTTGCCGGTAAGCAGGGCGATGCCGCACAGCAGCAGCGGACGCGCCCCATAGAAATAGCAGGCCATGCACAGCAGCGGCACACACAGCCAGAAAACGTGCTTATAGTACCGGCCGGTCTTTTGCAGCTGCCGTTCCTGTTCCTGGATCAAAGCTTCATCCATATACGGGCCTCCTTACAGGCTGGCCAGTGCGCCCACCGTATAGCCCAGCCCGCGGTTGACGGTGCCGATG
>OGMC01000578.1_pt1 | contig 10644 bp, 10 predicted proteins | sample 1573011 | NCBI WGS metagenome assembly OGMC01 (sample SAMEA2581888, study PRJEB24529) | metagenome | biome: Human gut stool | place: China | collected 2011
CAAAATGCAACCAGATGATATATTCGCTTGTGGAGGATAATAGCATAAGTATGGAAAAGGGAGCGGAAAAACTTGGTATAAGTGTAGAAAAACTTAAGGATGATATGGTTAAAGCAGGATATAATGTCTGAAAAATAATATCAAAAGGCAATGCTGGCAGGACAATTTGCTGGCATTGCTTTTTTTATATGTTAAAAATTCAAAATAAATGACGATAAATATAATTAAATATAAAGAAAGAAGAGATTATGGCAGAAGTATTTATGGGAATATTGAAAAATGTATTGGTAACAGTTATATCGACGGTTGTATGTCAATTGATTTGGATATTATTAAGGAAAATATATTTGAATAAAGCGTGGGTGATATATGAAAATACCCTTCTTAGAAAATATATGGTTTTTAAGATAGTTATTGATATGTTAATTTCAATGATGTCTTATTTTTGCTTTGGATTTGCTGGGATATTTATATCAATCGTATTGAAGAAAAAATATATATGCATTGTTTTTATGATATTAAATATAGTGAGTGTTATTATATATGAAATATTAATGGAAGCGTTTGCAAATTTAGAAAGCTATATCTATAAAGAAATAAAATATTTAAGATGGATGATAAGCTTAATGTATCATATGCCTACTGTTATGATGACTGGTATGTTTTGGTCAAAATATTATGGAAATGTAACTACATATAATGTATGTATTATTTTATGGCTTATAGGAATTTTAGCATATGGCTTTTATGAGCCTGTTAATAAGAAAGTAAATAAATATGTTGATATCTTCACAGACACAAGAAAATCATACCTTAATGTTGAATGTGAAAATATAGCACAGAAGGGACAGTGGTATTTCATAAAAGAGGGGGATGCTACAAGAAAAATAATGAAAGAAAGGGGGAGTGAATTCGTTTGCCACGACTAATATTGGTATTCATATACTTTGTACAAAAAATCCCCCTTTTGGTATGTAGTGTTTAATAAGAATGCATGATATAGATATAAAGTACTATAAATAGACATATTATTTTTTGTTTATTTTGGTAAAAATATTGTGAACAAATTATGAATGTGTTATACTAATAGCACAATTCAGGATATAAATCCAAGTAATGATGAGGAGAGAGGTATGGAGAGTTTTTCATACAAAGCGGTTAGCGCCGCGGGAAAAGATGTTAAAGGCTCAGTTGAGGCTGAAAGCCGGGAAGAAGCTGCCAGAAAGATTAAGCCTGACTGCCAGCTTGGTGATGTTATTACTGTTGAAGTAAAGTCTGAGGAGTTCTCAAGAAAGGCTGCCAAGAATGCTAAGAATACTATTGTGCAGACTATCAGAGAGCAGGAAAAGAATGCTCTTTATAATGAGTATCATTCTAAGGAGAAGGAACTTATTACAGGTATTGTGCAGAGAGTTGCTGACAATGGTGATCTTACAATTGATCTTGGAAGACTCCAGACAGTTCTTAAGGCTGATGACAAGTTCAAGGATAAGAAGTTTGTGCCAGGCGATAGAATTAAGTTATATGTTGTTGATGTAATTAACAGAGAAAAGGGTGGTCCTGTTGTAAGAGTTTCAAGAAAGTCACAGGAGCTTGTTAAGAAACTTTTTGAAGAAGAAGTTACAGAGATTAAAGATGGCGTTGTTGAAATCATGGGTATTGCAAGAGAAGCCGGCTCAAGAACTAAGATGGCAGTAAGAGCTAATGTTGCAAATGTAGATCCTGTAGGTGCATGTGTCGGTATTAACGGTGCAAGAGTTAAAGCTATTGTTAATGAACTTGGCAATGAGCAGATAGATATCATTGAGTGGGACAGCAATTCAGCACAGCTTATCGTTAACGCATTAAGCCCTGCAAAGGTTGTTTCAGCAGTAGCTGATGATGAAGAGAAGAAGGCTAAGATTGTTGTTTCTGAGCAGCAGCTTTCTTTAGCAATTGGTAAGCAGGGACAGAATGTAAGACTTGCTGCAAAGCTTACAGGATATGGAATTGATATTAAGAGCGAGGCTGAACCTGAAGAACATACAGAAGAAGAGAACTTAGAAGAAGAGTATGTTGAACCATCTGAATTAAGCCTTGATGAAGAATAATTATTAGGAGTGATGCATAGTGGCTACAGTAAAGAAGATTCCACAAAGACAGTGTATTGGCTGCGGTCAGATGAAGGATAAGAAGGACTTAATCCGTATTCTGAAGACACAGGATGAATCAATTGTTATAGATGCTACAGGCAGGAAGAATGGCAGAGGGGCTTATATATGTGCGAATGAAGACTGCCTGTCTAAAGCATTTAAGAATAAGGGACTTGAAAGATGGCAGTAGATTCTGCTGTCTATGATGAGTTAGCAAAGGAGCTGAATAATATTGGAAAATAAACAGAAAATCCTTAATATGATTGGACTTGCGCAGAAAGCCGGAAAGGTTGCAAGCGGAGAGTTTTCAACAGAGAAGGCTGTTAAAACCGGAAAGGCATACACAGTTATTGTTGCAGATGATTCTTCAGATAATACTAAGAAAATGTTTACAAATATGTGTACTTATTACAAGGTTCCGATACATTTTTTTAGTGACAAGGTGAGTGTTGGCCACGCGATAGGAAAGGAATTCCGCGCATCACTGGCAGTCCTTGATGAAGGATTTGCAAAGACCATAGAAAAATATTTTGAACAGGGTTTAGAATAACAGCAGTGCTGTTATTTGGAAAAGAGGTTAAATGGCAAATATGAGAGTACATGAATTGGCAAAAGAATTAAATATAACATCTAAGGATATTACTGATATGCTTAGCAACAGCGAGAAGACTTATAAGCCTGTAAGCGGACTTACAGATGCAGAAATTTCAAGTGTGAGAAAGAAGTTTGCTCCTGCACCTAAGGTTGAGAATAAGCCGGCAGCACAGCCAGCAAAGCAGTCACAGCCTGTAAAGAATGATAACAGGGATAACAGACAGCAGAATCAGGCTCCAAAGCAGCCACAGCAGGGAACACAGAATAAGTCTGGCAATGCTGATGATAAGAAGCATATCTCACAGGTATATTTCCCACAGAACAGTTCAAGGGATAAGAATTCCAGAAGAGATAATAATAACAGAGACGGACAGCGCGATAACAACGGCGGCTACAGAAATAATGACCGTAATAATGGCGGTTATAGAAATAATGACCGTGATAATAACGGCGGTTATAGAAACAACGACCGAGGCAATAACGGTTACAGAAATAATGACCGTAATAATAACGGTGGTTATGGTAACCGTGATAACAACGGTGGCTACAGGAATAACGACCGTAATAACAATGGCGGCTACGGTAACCGTGATAATAATGGTTACAGAAATAATGACCGTAACAATGGCGGCTATAGAAACAATGACCGCAACAACAATGGCGGTTATGGCAACCGTGATAATAATGGCGGTTACAGAAATAATGACCGTAACAACAATGGTGGTTATGGTAATCGTGATAATAATGGCGGTTATAGAAACAATGACCGCAACAATAACGGCGGTTTCAGAAATGACAGAAACGGACAGTCTGGAAATGGCGGCTTCAGAAAGGATAATGACCAGAACCGTGGAGGATTTAACGGAGGTCAGAGAAGAAATAATGACAGAAGAGATTCTGCACCTAAGGAAGAGTTTGATTTTTCAGCTAAGCCAGATTCAAGAAGACATGATTCAAGAATAGACAGCAAGAAGAATGACAGAAAGAGAGATAATGAGGCTAAGGAAAATCTTAAGTTCGCTAACAGCAGATTTGATAAGAAGCCTATGACAAAGCCTGAGAAGAAGGAAAAGGAAGAAGAGACAATCAAGCAGCTTGTTCTTCCAGATACTCTTACTATCAAGGAACTTGCAGATAAGATGAAGGTAGCTCCTGCAGCACTTGTTAAGAAGCTGTTCTTACAGGGTAAGGTTGTTACTATTAACGAAGAGATAGATTACGATGCAGCAGAAGAGATTGCTCTTGAGTTCAACTGCATATGTGAGCATGAAGAGAAGGTTGATGTTATTGCAGAACTTCTTAAGGAAGATGAAGAACCAGAGGATAAGCTTGTTCCAAGACCACCAGTTGTCTGCGTTATGGGACACGTTGATCACGGTAAGACTTCATTGCTTGATGCAATCAGAGAAACTCATGTGACAGCTAAGGAGTCAGGCGGAATCACACAGAAGATAGGTGCTTACCAGGTAAATGTAAATGGTAATCTTATTACATTCCTTGATACTCCGGGTCATGAAGCATTTACAGCTATGAGAATGCGTGGTGCTCAGGCTACAGATATTGCTATTCTTGTTGTAGCTGCAGATGATGGTGTAATGCCACAGACAATTGAGGCTATTAACCATGCAAAGGCTGCAGGTGTTGAGATTATTGTTGCTGTCAATAAGATTGATAAGCCTAATGCTAATATTGAGAAGGTTAAGCAGGAGCTTACTGAGTATGGACTTATTGCAGAAGACTGGGGCGGTTCTACTACATTTGTTCCAGTATCAGCACATACTAAGCAGGGTATTGATGAGCTTCTTGATATGATTCTTCTTACAGCAGAGGTTAATGAACTTAAGGCTAACCCTGACAGAAAGGCAAGAGGTATTGTTATTGAGGCTGAGCTTGATAAGGGACGTGGTCCTGTAGCATCTATCCTTGTACAGAAGGGTACTCTTCATGTGGGAGATGCTGTATCAGCAGGTTCTTGCTATGGTAAGATAAGAGCCATGATTGATGATAAGGGTAACAGAGTAAAGGTTGCCGGACCATCTACTCCGGTTGAGATTCTTGGTCTTAATGATGTTCCTAATGCAGGTGAAATCATTATGGCTGCAGATTCTGAGAAGGAAGCAAGAAGTATAGCAGAGACATTTATCAGCGAGGGAAGAAAGAAGCTTCTTGATGATACTAAGCATAAGGTATCTCTTGATGCACTCTTTGAACAGATTCAGGCTGGTAATATGAAGGAACTTAATATTATCATCAAAGCTGATGTACAGGGTTCTGTTGAGGCTGTTAAGTCAAGTCTTGTAAGACTTTCTAATGAAGAGGTTGTTGTTAAGGTAATTCATGGTGGTGTTGGTAATGTTAATGAATCCGATGTAGTACTTGCATCTGCTTCTAATGCTATCATCATTGCATTTAACGTTAAGCCTGATAATCAGGCAAGAATTGTTGCAGAGAGAGAAAAGGTAGATTTAAGACTTTACAGCGTTATCTACAATGCTATTGAAGATGTTGAGGCAGCCCTTAAGGGTATGCTTGAGCCTATCTATGAAGAAAAGATTATCGGTCATGCAAGAATCATGCAGATATTCAAGGCTTCAGGAGTTGGTAATATTGCCGGCTGTATCGTTGAAGAGGGAAGAATTACAAGAGATTCTGTTGTCCGTATAACAAGAGGAAGTGAGAAGGTTTATGAAGGACCTATCGCATCTCTTAAGCACTTCAAGGATGAGGTTAAGGAAATCAAGGCAGGTACTGAGTGTGGTATGGTATTTGAAAAGTTCAATGATATCCAGCCAGAGGATATGATTGAAGCACATATCATGGTTGAAGTGCCAAGATAGGATTTAGTTTTTATTTGGAGAATATATGCGTAAAAATAGTGTGAAGAATACCCGTATTAACGGCGAGGTATTGAAAGAATTAAGTAATATAATCAGAAGTGAGATTAAAGACCCTAGAATCAACCCTATGACTTCGGTTGTAGCGGTTGAGGTCGCTCCTGACCTTAAGACATGTAAGGCATATATAAGTGTTCTTGGTGATGAAAAGTCACAGAAGGATACGATTACAGGTCTTAAGAGTGCAGAAGGATATATAAGAAGACAGCTTGCAAGAACTGTCAATTTAAGAAATACTCCTGAAATAAGATTCATTCTTGATCAGTCAATTGAGTATGGTATTAATATGTCTAAGCTTATTGATGAAGTTACAGAACATGATAATAAGATGCACGTTGAGGTTGAAGACGAGACAGAATAAAGAGGTTAGTCATGAATATTATTGAAGAAATCGGACATGCAAAGGTTATAGGTATCACAGGACATATCCGTCCTGATGGTGACTGTGTTGGTTCAACATTAGGTTTATATAATTATATCAGGAAGAATCTTCCTGAGTGCGAGGTTACTGTTTATCTTGAAAAGCCGTCAGATGAATTTAATTATCTATCTGGTATTAATGATATTAAGCATGAGGCCGAGGATAAGCATTTTGATTTATTCGTAGTACTTGACTGCAGTTCAATGGATAGAATTGAACCATTTATGAACTGCTTTGAAAATGCTGATAAGACTATCTGCATAGATCATCATATAAGCAATAATTCATTTGCTGATGTTAATTATGTAGAGCCACAGTCAAGTTCGGCATGTGAAGTTCTCTATACAACATTTGACGAGGATAAGGTCGATAAAAATGTTGCAGAGTGCATATATACAGGAATAATCCATGATACAGGTGTGTTTAAGTACAGCTGTACATCAAGAAGGACAATGGATATAGCTGGAAAGATGATGGAGATGGGAATTGATTATTCTGACATTATCGATAACAGCTTTTATAAGAAGAGTTATATCCAGAACCAGATTCTTGGAAGAGCTTTGCTTGAAAGTGTGTTGTTTTATGATGGCAGATGTATATTTTCAAGTGTATCTATTGAAGAAATGAATTTCTATGGTGTCACTGGCAAAGAACTTGGTGGAATTATTGAGCAGTTACGCTTAACAGACGGAGTTGAAGTGGCTATATTCCTTTATGAAACAGATAAGGACGAATACAAAGTAAGTCTTCGTTCAAAGAAAATGATTGATGTTGCAAGAATCGCCACAGCATTTGGCGGTGGAGGACATGTGAGGGCAGCAGGATTCTCTGCTAAGGGCAATGTCCACAGTATCGTTAATAAGATAGGCGAAATGATTGAGCAGCAGTATAATGAGGATAATGCATGAATGGTGTTTTAAATGTATATAAGGAGCAGGGATTTACATCTCATGATGTAGTTGCAAAGCTTCGGGGAATACTTAAAACTAAAAAAATTGGTCACACAGGCACACTTGACCCGGATGCGGTCGGGGTGCTTCCTGTGTGCATCGGTAAGGCTACAAAGCTGTGTGACCTTATAACTGATTGGGGAAAGACTTATGAGGCTGTAATGCTTCTTGGCACAACGACAGATACTCTTGATATATCAGGGAAAATTGTTGCCCAGTCAGAGGTTAATGTGAGTGAAGTGGATGTCCTTAAAGTATGTAATGAATTCATAGGTGAGTATGAGCAGATACCGCCTATGTATTCAGCTTTAAAGTATAATGGACAGAAGCTTTATGAGCTTGCAAGAAAAGGTATTGAGATTGAAAGAAAACCAAGAACTGTCCATATTAATACATTAAGGGTGAATGATATCAATCTTTCGGATAAACAGAAAACAGTTACTATTACTGTTGACTGCTCGAAGGGGACTTATATCAGGTCATTATGTGATGATATAGGTAAGAAGCTTGGGTGTGGAGCATGTATGATGAAGCTTACAAGAACGCGGGTAGGTGAATTCATGCTTGATGATACACTTACACTTAACCAGATATCGGCTCTTGTGTTAAAGGGTGAAATAGAAGACAGGATAACTGGCATAGATAAGATATTCAGTGATTATCAGGAGATAATATTTGCAGAAGAATACAGCCGGTATCTTCACAATGGCAATAAGCTGTCAAGAGAACAGATACCTGCAGATGTTGCAATCAATGATAATGAGAAATACAGAGTATACGATTCTGATAAATGCTTTATCGGTGTATATGAATTTCGAGATGAAGTGCTTTATCCGGTTAAGATATTTTACGAAGACAACAAGTAAAGGGGCGTGATCATCTTTGGAATATATTCATGGAACAGATGATTTTCAATTAAATAAGGAAAGTGCAGTTACATTAGGAAAATTCGATGGAATTCATACAGGACATCAGAAGCTTATTGAGATTGTAAGGCAGAAAGCAGATGAGGAGAATCTGCTTGCGGTTTTGTTTACATTTGACAGCCTGCCACTTTCAATATGTCCACAGAAGTATCAGCATTTTATATCTACAAGCAGTGAAAGACGCAGACTGTGTGAGAATTTTGGTATAGATGTTGAGATTGAATATCCGTTTACGGAAGAATTCATGAATATGGAGCCTGAAGATTTTATATGCAGGATTCTTATTGATAAACTGCATGCAAAGTATGTTGTTGTACGTACTGATTACCGTTTTGGAAAAGACAGGGCAGGTGATGCAGCAATGCTTGTGGAAGCAGGAGAAGAACTAGGATTTACAACTATTATTGTTGAAAAGGAAAAATATCAGGATAAGGAAATCAGCAGTACATATATAAGAGAAGAATTAAAGGTTGGCCATATGGAAACGGTAAATGTTCTTCTTAATAGACCGTTTAATGTTACAGGTGTGGTTTCGATAGGAAACCAGCTTGGACGAAAGCTTGATTTCCCTACTATTAACATATATCCGACGGAGTATAAGCTCCTGCCACCTAATGGAGTATATGCTACCCAGACGACTATTGATGGTGAAAAATTCTACGGGGTTACTAACTTAGGAACTAAGCCTACAGTAAGTGATGCACCGGAGATAAGTGTTGAGACATTTCTTTTTGATTTTGACAAGGATGTGTATGGCAAGAAGGTTGATGTTGAATTCATACATTTTATAAGACCAGAGATGAAGTTTGAAGATGTAGAAGGATTGAAGAGACAGATTGCGGCAGATTCGGATTTTGCAAGAAATATGTTTCTTATTGGATAATTAATACTTGCAAAGGTTTAATGCCTGTGTTACAATAACCAAGTATGAGCCGTCACCCAGCTGTAGGACACTCCGACCTGAAGCTTAGTGGCAGGAGATTAATATTTAGGAGGATTTAGACATGATATCTAAGGAAAAGAAAGCAGAAATCATTGCTACTTATGGAAGAAAGCCAGGAGACACAGGTTCTCCAGAAGTTCAGGTAGCTATCTTAACAGAAAGAATCGCTGAGTTAACAGAACATCTTAAGGTTAACCAGAAGGATCACCACTCAAGAAGAGGTCTTCTTAAGATGGTTGGTAAGAGAAGAGCTTTACTTGCATATCTTAAGGATACAGATATTGAATCTTACAGAAATCTTATTGAGCGTTTAGGCTTAAGAAAGTAATTAATCAGGGCGGAGTGTATAACTCCGCCCTATTGCATTGTTAATGGCAGAAGGGATACCCCGAGACCACTGAAATGTATATCATGGTGGTAGTCTATGGACTCCTTCCAGAAAAAATATATATTTTTCAGTTGTTTCGGACCTTCTGTTAAATATATATTTTTTATGGAAGGAGTTCATATGTTTAAACAGTATGAAATGGAACTCGCCGGAAGAACTTTAAGAGTTGATATCGGCAGAGTGTGTGCACAGGCTAACGGTGCTGCATTAATGCATTATGGTGATACTGTTGTTCTTTCAACAGCAACAGCATCTAAAGAACCAAGAGAAGGAATTGATTTCTTCCCATTAAGCGTTGAATATGAAGAGAAGATGTATGCAGCAGGAAAGATTCCTGGTGGATTTAACAAGAGAGAAGGTAAGGCATCTGAGAATGCTATCCTTACATCAAGAGTTATCGACAGACCTATGAGACCATTATTCCCTAAGGACTATCGTAACGATGTTACTCTTAATAACATGGTTATGTCAGTTGATGAGAATTGCAGACCAGAATTACTTGCTATGATTGGTTCTGCTATTGCAACATCTATTTCTGATATTCCATTTGACGGTCCATGTGCTACAACACAGATTGGTATGATTGATGGAGAATTTATCGTTAACCCATCTCAGGCACAGTGGCAGGATGGAGATCTTCAGCTTACAGTTGCTTCAACTAAGCAGAAGGTTATTATGATTGAAGCAGGAGCTAATGAGATTCCAGAAGACAAGATGATTGAGGCTATATATAAGGCTCATGATATCAACCAGACAATCATTGCATTTATTGATAAGATTGTTGCTGAGGTTGGCAAGGAAAAGCATTCTTATGTAAGCTGTGCTGTTCCTGCAGAGATGTTTGAGGCTATGAAGCAGGTTGTATCTCCAGAAGAGATGGAAGTTGCTGTATTCACAGATGACAAGCAGACAAGAGAGAAGAATATTGATGCTGTAACTGAGAAGATGAAGGAAGCATTTGCAGATAATGAGGAATGGCTTGCAGTTCTTGGTGAAGCTGTTTACCAGTACCAGAAGAAGACTGTTCGTAAGATGATCTTAAAGGATCACAAGCGTCCGGATGGCCGTGCGATCGATCAGATCCGTCCACTGTCTGCAGAAGTTGATATCATTCCGAGAGTACATGGATCAGCTATGTTTACACGTGGTCAGACACAGATCTGCAACGTATGTACATTAGCACCTTTATCAGAGGCACAGAAGGTTGATGGTCTTGATGAGAATGTAACTACTAAGAGATACATACATCACTATAATTTCCCTTCATACTCTGTAGGTGAGACTAAGCCATCAAGAGGACCAGGACGTCGTGAAATTGGACATGGAGCATTAGCTGAGAAGGCACTTGTTCCTGTTCTTCCATCTGTTGATGAATTCCCATATGCAATCAGAGTTG
>OGMC01000582.1_pt1 | contig 10568 bp, 9 predicted proteins | sample 1573011 | NCBI WGS metagenome assembly OGMC01 (sample SAMEA2581888, study PRJEB24529) | metagenome | biome: Human gut stool | place: China | collected 2011
CACCTTGCGGTAGAGGTTCAAGAAGTTGCCGTGCGTCAACCGGCGCTTGGCCTGCCGCTTGGGCGGCCACGGGTCGCAGAAGTTGACATAGATGCGGTCGACCTCGCCTGCATCGAAAATTTCGGGCAGCTGGTTGGCGTCGATGTCGATGAAGAAGACGTTGTGCAGCTCTGCTTTCGCCGCGCGCTCCATCGCGACGACCATCGCGTCGGGCACCTTTTCGACCGCGATGAGCAGCACGTCGGGCTCCGCCGCTGCAGTCTCGACGGTGAAGCGGCCCTTGCCGCAGCCGAGCTCCACGCGGATCTCCTTCGCCTCGGGCATCAAGTCGTGCCAGCGGCCCTTGCGCTCGTAGGGGTCCTTGATCTGATACGCCCCGCACCGCTCCATGCGGGGAAGCAGGTTTTTCTTTTTGCGCATTCGCATAGAATGAACCTCGTTTTCCTATAATTAAAGCCTATCATATCGAAAATTGGTGCAAGAGACAAGTCATTTTAAAAATTTTATACAAGAGTTGCTGCATCGGGAGAAAAGATCGTTAAAAATGCAACGTTTCTTGCAATGACGGCGGAAAACCGTGAAACTTTTTTGAAAAAAGTGATTTTTCTCTTGCAAATATGCCTTGCCGCCCATATAATAGGGGGCAGTTGAAGAAGACAGGAGGAGACACACGATGTCTTTTGTCAAATATGAACCCAAGGGCAACATTGCCTATCTCATCATTGACCGCGAAAAGGCGCTCAACGCACTCAACTCGCAGGTGCTCGCTGATCTCGACGCCGCGCTCGACGCGGTGGACTTAAGCGAGATCCGCTGCCTGATCGTCCGCGGCGCGGGCGAGAAGTCCTTTGTCGCCGGCGCGGACATCGCGCAGATGAAGGAACTCAGCAAGGAGGAGGCCGAGGCCTTCGGCAAGCAGGGCAACGACGTCATGCGCAAGCTCGAAGCGTTCCCCATCCCGACGATCGCGGCGGTGGGCGGCTATGCCCTCGGCGGCGGCTGCCGGGCTTTGGCGGCACGCAGCGCCTTGCGCGCCTCGTCGGCCCCGGCATGGCCAAGCAGATGATCTACACCGCCCGCAACATCAAGGCGGACGAGGCCTACCGCATCGGCCTTGTCAACGCGGTCTATCCGCTTTCTGACCTCTACGCCGCGGCGGAAAAGCTCGCCGGCCAGATCGCTGGCAACGCGCCCATCGCGGTGCGCGCGTCCAAGCAGGCCATCAACGACGGTCTTCAGGTCGACATTGACCGCGCCGTCGTGATCGAGGAGAAGGCCTTCGGCTCCTGCTTCCAGAGCGCCGACCAGCAGGAGGGCATGGGCGCCTTCCTCGAAAAGCGCAAGCACGAGCCCTTTATCAACAAGTGATTCCATAGAATTATCTATTTATATTGTAGGAGGATACACACAATGAAAGTTGCAGTTTTCGGCGCCGGCACCATGGGCAGCGGCATCGCTCAGGTCTTCGCGGCCAAGGGCCACACCGCTCTGATGTACGCTTCCAGCGTCGCTTCCGCTCAGCGCCACAAGGATAAGCTCGCCGCTTCCCTGCAGAAGCGTGTCGAGAAGGGCAAGATGACCGAAGAGGCCAAGGACGCCATCCTGAACAACATCCTTGTCGAGGAGAAGTCTGCCGCGGCGGACGCCGACCTTGTCATCGAGTGCGTGGCGGAGAACATGGACACCAAGCGTCAGCTCCTCGGCGAGCTCGACGAGATGTGCAAGGAGAGCACCGTCTTCGCGACCAACACCTCTTCTCTGTCCGTCACCGAGATGGGCCTCGGCCTGAAGCACGCCGTCATCGGCATGCACTTCTTCAACCCCGTGCCCAGCATGAAGCTCGTTGAGGTCATCCGCGGCGCCAACACCACGCAGGAGACCTTCGACTTCATCTACAACCTCTCCAAGGAGATCGGCAAGGAGCCTGTCGAGGTCGCTGAGGCTCCGGGCTTCGTCGTCAACAAGATCCTGATCCCGATGATCAACGAGGCCATCGGCCTGGTCGAGACCGGCGTTGCCTCTGTCGAGGATATCGACAAGGCCATGATGCTCGGCGCGAACCACCCCATGGGCCCCCTCGCCCTGGGCGACTTCATCGGCCTTGACGTGTGCCTCGCCATTATGAACGTCCTCTACAGCGAGACCGGCGATCCGAAGTATCGTCCCGCTCTGCTGCTCAAGAAGATGGCCCGCGGCGGCCAGCTCGGCAAGAAGTCCGGCAAGGGCTTCTATGATTACAGCAAGTAATTTTTCGACAAAATATAACAGAAAAGAGCCGGTTTCGACCGGCTCTTTTTCTCAACACCGGAAAGGGGAGGAACACCATGAGCGAAAAGAAGTGCGTTTGCGGACACGAGCTGGAAAGCCGAGGTTACCAAGTGCTGGAGCTGCACGGCGAAAGTCTCCTGAAGGATTATATGGACGTGGAGCTGTGGGTCTGTCCGTGGTGCGGTCGGATCGCGTTCTTTATGCGGGAGAAGGACCGGAAGGACCGCTACCGCGCCGAGTGCGGCGGTAGGACCGACGAGGAGCTCAGCGCGCTGCTGGAATCGCCGGATGCGCCCGCTCTGCTGCGGGACGCGGCGCGCGAGGTGCTGGACTCCCGCGCCGAATGGAAGGCGGCGGAGCAGCGCCGCCGCGCGAAGGAGACGGAGCGTGAGCAGGAGAGTACGCCGCGCGGCGGATTTTTCTCCGGCCTTTTCGGCGGCAGGGACGACGATAAGCCGCGCAAAAATCAGCCGCCCGAGTTCTGAGCCTGCCCCTTGACAAATCCGCGGCGACGGCGTATACTGCTATCCATCAAACCGGCATCGACGGAGAAGAAACCGCAGAGCACCGCACAGAGAGGGACGCATTTCGGTGCAAGCGTCCTGCGTGAGCGGCGGCCGTACCACTCCCGAGCAGCCCGCGACGAGCGGGACGGGTTCGCCCGTTACAGCGGACACAAGCGGCGCAAACGCGCAAGCAGGGTGGAACCGTGGAGTATAGCAATGCTTCACCCCTGATACCGTCGGGGGTGAAGCATTTTTGCACCCTCAGAGTCAAATGGAGGTAACTGAAATGTCCGAAGAAGTCAAGATCAACGAAGAAAACCAGTACAGCTTTGAAAATCCCGAGTACCGCAAGACCTATTGGCACACCTGCTCCCATGTGCTGGCGCAGGCGGTCAAGCGCCTGTGGCCCGAGGTGAAGCTCGCCATCGGCCCCAGCATCGAGACCGGCTTCTACTACGATCTGCTCGCTCCCTTTGCCTTTACGCCGGAGCATCTGGAGCAGATCGAGGCGGAGATGCGCAAGATCTGCAAGGAAAAGCTCAAGCTCGAGCGCTTTGAGCTGCCGCGCGAGGAAGCCATCAAATTCATGGAGGAGAAGGACGAGCCGTTCAAGGTCGAGCTCATCAACGATCTGCCGGCCGACGCGCACATCAGCTTCTATAAGCAGGGCGAGTTCACCGACCTCTGCGCCGGCCCGCACCTCGATTCCACCGGCCGCATCAAGGGCAACGCCATCAAGCTGACCGCCTGCAACGCCGCCTACTGGCGCGGCGACAGCAAGCGTGAAACGCTCCAGCGCATCTACGGCGTCGCCTTCCCGAAGAAGGAAGAGCTGGACGCCTACCTCAAAGAGCGCGAGGAGGCCGTCAAGCGCGACCACAACAAGCTCGGCCGCGAGCTCGAATATTTCACCACCGTCGACTGCATCGGTCAGGGTCTTCCGGTGCTGCTGCCCAAGGGCGCGCGCGTCGTGCAGGTGCTCCAGCGCTGGGTCGAGGATACCGAGCAGAAGCGCGGCTATCTTCTCACCAAGACCCCGCTGATGGCCAAGCGCGACCTTTACAAGATCTCCGGCCACTGGGATCACTATCTCGACGGCATGTTCATCCTCGGCGACCCGTATGACGAGACGAAGGAGTGCTTCGCCCTGCGCCCGATGACCTGCCCGTTCCAGTATCAGGTCTACCTGAACCGCCAGCGCTCCTACCGCGACCTGCCGATGCGCCTGGGCGAGACCTCGACGCTGTTCCGCAACGAGGATTCCGGCGAGATGCACGGCCTCATCCGCGTGCGTCAGTTCACGATCTCCGAAGGCCACCTCGTCCTGCGTCCCGACCAGCTCGAAGAGGAGTTCAAGGGCTGCCTCGACCTTGCCAAGTACTGCCTCGGCACCGTCGGCCTTCTTGACAAGTGCACGTTCCGCTTCTCCCAGTGGGATCCCGCGAACCCGAACAACAAGTACGAGGGCACGAAGGAGCAGTGGGATCACGCCCAGAGCGTGATGGAGCGCATCCTCAAGGACCTCGACGTCGACTACACCATCGGCATCGACGAGGCCGCATTCTACGGCCCGAAGCTCGACATCCAGTATAAGAACGTCTACGGCAAGGAAGACACCCTCGTCACCATCCAGATCGACATGTTGCTCGCCGAGCGCTTCGGCATGTACTACATCGACGAAAACGGCGAGAAGAAGCTGCCGTACATCATCCACCGCACGTCTCTTGGCTGCTATGAGCGCACGCTCGCCTACCTCATCGAGGAGTATGCCGGCGCGCTGCCGACGTGGATGGCGCCCGAGCAGGTGCGCTTCCTGCCCGTCACCGATCGCGCCGCCGACTACTGCGCCGAGCAGGCCAAGAAGCTCGAAGACATGGGCTTCCGCACCGAGGTCGATTACCGCAACGAGAAGATTGGCCGCAAGATCCGCGACGCGCAGACCGAGAAGGTGCCCTACATGGTCATCGTCGGCGACCGCGACATGGAGAACGGTACCGTCTCCCCGCGCCACCGCGCGGACGGCGATCTCGGCGCGATGAGCGTGGACGAGTTCTCCGCCCTGCTCAAGCGCGTTGTGGACAACAAGGAGCAGAAGTAAACTGATCTTTTTGAAAAAACAGTCACTCGTCAGAGTGACTGTTTTTTTGTCTTGGATTTAGCCAAAATGACAGACGGTGAAGGAAAACTTGCATAAATTCGAATAAGGTGCATGAAAAATTTACATATGAAGAAAAAGTAAAAATTTGTCGTCACCAAAAAATTTGTGTGAAATAACGGAACGAGCGGAAAAAGAAAGGGCTAAGAAAAATGGATTCCGCCTTAATTTTGTACGAATAGCCAAAAGTGCAAAAGTATCTTGCAATAAAACTTGCAATAAGTTATAATGGCTATGCCTCAAAGAGGTACATTGGCCGTTTTGCAAAACGAAGAAGCGCCGGCCGACGCTCATGCACAACATTGGACAACGTTGTGCAGAATGTCCCCGACCGGCGGTAACGTTGCCGAAACGGTAAAACAAAAAGGAGATTGCGTATGAAAAAGTTCTTAGCCCTCATCCTGTCCGTCGCTATGATCTTCGCTCTTGTTGCCTGCGGCAGCAAGGAAGGTGATACCCCCAACACCGACGGCGACACCCAGCAGACCGATACCCCCGCCGCTCCCGTTGACATCGTCATCGCCACCGGCGGCACCACCGGTACTTACTATGCCGTTGGTAACGCGCTCGTCACCACCATCGGCGACAAGCTGAGCCTGTCCAAGCTCACCGCTGTCGACTCCGGCGCCTCCAAGGCGAACGTCCAGCTCGTCACCGCCAACCAGGCCCAGATGTCCATCCTGCAGTCCGACGTTCTGAACTATGCTCACAACGGCTCCGGCGGTGAGACCATGTTCGACGGCGCTGCCGACATGAACTCCCTGTGGGTCGCGGGCGTTTACAACGAGACCGTCCAGCTCGTCACCGCCCCCTCCATCAAGAGCATTGAAGACCTCAAGGGCAAGACCGTCTGCGTCGGCGACGTCGGCTCCGGTACCGCTCTGAACGCGGCTCAGGTCCTCGAGGCCTACGGCATGACCTTCGACGATATCAAGGTCATGTACGACTCCTTCTCCGGCGGCGCCGAGGCCCTCAAGAACGGCCAGTGCGAAGCGGCCTTCACCGTTTCCGGCGCCCCCACCCCCGCTCTGACCGACCTCGCCACCGCCTACAACTTCAATATGCCCTCCCTCAGCGATGAGGCGGTCTCCTATCTGACCACCAACTATCCCTTCCTGGTTCAGGATAACCTGCCCGCCAACACCTACACCTGCGTTGCGGACGAGACCGTCTGCGTCGCCGTCAAGGCCGTCTTCACCGCCTCCAAGGACCTCAGCGAGGATGTCGTCTATGAGATCACCAAGGCCATGTTCGACAATCAGGCTGACCTGGCCAAAGCTCAGGCCAAGTTCGGCTTCCTGAGCCCCGAGGGTGCTGTTGCCGGCTCCTTCGACCTGCATCCCGGCGCCGAGAAGTACTACAAGGAGATTGGCGTTCTGTAAGAACACCCGATCCTGAAAGAGTGCGAAAGTGCAACTGCGACAACGCATAAGCATGGCCGCTGCAATAGTCTTGATTATTGCAGCGGCCTCCCTCTTGATTCCCCACGCCGGCTATTACCTGACGCTCCGCAATAAGGACAGCGGCGAGCTCTATGCGCGCTACCGCATGGACGAGGGGGATCGCTTTTCCATTACCTTTAAGCATTCCGTCAACCAATATCCGCTGACGGACACCTTTGAGATCAGTGAAGGAAAGATCTATGCCGAGGAGTGTAAGTACTATGCTTACGGCGCCGGCGTGCAGGTGGAGCTGAATCCCGGAGAGGAGCTCAGCTATACCGACGACGGAGCCATGCTCATCACCGGCATACATCAGGATAGAACCGGAGTCTGTTATGCCGTGGCCACCGTTTACGACTTCTTTTTGAAGGTAAAGGACGGTCCGGATATCAGTCTGCGTGATTTGTGTGGAAGAAATTCGCTGGTGACGCTCAATTATGAGTTCTTCCTCTATTGACGTCACAGTGTTCACCAATAAAAAGGAGGAGAAAAACACCAATGACTGACGCTGAAAAGAAAGTCTTGGACGAAGAGGTCGTCGTTGAAAGCGTAGACGTTGAAGTCGGTACGATGGAAGACGTTGACGCGATCATGAAAAAGTTTGACCGCGAGTCCAACACCCGTGTCTGGGAGGGCACGCCGAAGAAGATCCTGCGCTATGTGCTGGCCGCCTTTATGCTCTTTATGGTCTACATGAACCTGTGGGCCACCTGGAGCGGCCAGATCCGCCGCTGCCTGTTCGTCGGCTTTGTGATCCTGTTCACATTCTTTATCTACCCCGTGAAGAAGGGCAATGTAAAGCCCAACTCCATGCCGTGGTATGATATCCTGCTCGCTGTCGCGGGCTGTATTCCCTATTTCTACTATGTTGCCAACTTCAAGAGGATTGTGGCGATGGGCATCGCCATCGGCCAGACCGAGGTCATCCTTGGCATCATCGGCACGCTGGTGCTCGCGGAGTGCTGCCGCCGCGCGGTGGGCCTGCCCATTCTGGTCGTGGCGAGCTGCTTCGTGCTCTACGCCTTCATCGGCCGCGGCATGAGCCTGGACCTGGTGGTCTACAACATCTTCTATACCACCAACGGCATCATCGGTACGCCGATCTCCGTCTGCTCGACCTACATTGCCCTGTTCCTGCTCTTCGGCGCGTTTCTTGAGGCGACCGGTGTCGCCAACTTCTTCATCGACTGCGCGAACGCGCTGGTCGGCTGGGCGTCCGGCGGTCCTGCGAAGGTCGCGGTCGTCTCCTCCGCTCTGTGCGGCATGGTCTCCGGCTCCTCCGTCGGCAACACCGTTACCACCGGCTCCGTGACCATTCCCATGATGAAGAAGACCGGCTATCCCGGAGAGTTTGCCGGCGCGGTCGAGGCTGCCGCCTCCACCGGCGGCCAGATCATGCCTCCCATCATGGGCGCCGCGGCGTTCATCATGGCGGAGATGACCGGCTATGAGTATTCCGATATCATCGTCCGTGCGATCCTGCCGGCGTTCCTCTACTTCCTCGGCATCTTCCTCGGCGTCCACTTCAAGGCGAAGAAGCTCGGTCTCGTCGGCCTCAAGCGTGAGGAACTGCCCAAGTGGAAGATACTGCTGCCGAAAATCTATCTGCTCCTGCCCCTGATCGTCCTGACCTGGATGGTCGTCGCCGGTCAGACCATGGCCAAGAGCGCCATCTACGGCACCATCGTCGCCATTGTGGTCGGTATCATCAACAAGGACGACCGCATGACCCCGAGCAAGTTCGTCAACGGTCTTGAAAACGGCGGTAAGAACTGCCTGTCCATCGGCATCGCCTGCGGCATCGCCGGCATCATCTCCGTGTGCATCACGATGACCGGTCTCGGCGGCAAGCTGATCACCTATGTGGTCAAGCTCTCCGGCGGCAACCTGTTCATCGCCCTGTTCCTCACGATGATCTGCTGCATCATCCTCGGCATGGGCGTGCCCACCACCGCGAACTACATCATCATGGCCTCCACCTGCGCGCCCATCCTCATCAACGGTATGAGCATGCACATCCTGGCTGCCAATATGTTCGTGTTCTACTTCGGCATCGTCGCCGATATCACGCCTCCCGTTGCGCTCGCGGCTTATGCCGGTGCTGCCATCGCCAAGGCGCCCCCGATGAAGACTGCGCTCAACGCCACCCGTCTGGCGATCGCGGCATTCATCATCCCCTACATCTTCGCTTACAACAATGCGATGATCTTCGTCGGCGATGTCACCTTCTTCGGCGTTGCCTCCATCGTTATCTCCGCGACGCTCGGTATGGCGTCCATCGCCTCCGGCTTCATGGGCTATCTGATCCACGACCTGAAGTGGTACTCCCGTGTCGCGCTGATCGCCGGCGGTCTGCTGATGGTCATCCCCGGTACGGTCACCGACCTCGCCGGTCTCGCCATTCTGATCGTTATCCTGCTCATCCAGAAGGCCGAGAACAAGAAGGAGAAGAAGGCTGCGGTCTGATCTCCCGAAAACACGAGAAAATAAAGAGACGCTTCGGGGTTCTACTGGTAAAGCCCACGACTTCAAATGTTAAATTTAGAGGCAGTTACCAGAAAAACGACCCGAACTGACACAATTCAATAGGCAAAAAAGGCACGATTTGATGTGATTTTCAAATCGTGCCTTTTTTCATGCCCGCAGGAGGTGAAAAATTTGACAGAGATGCTGCTGGCCGATTACTTTTACGGCGATGAATCCGAACAATTCAGCTACTTCCGAATCCCTCGCCTGCTTATCACAAGTCCGCGCTTCAAGGGACTATCTACGGACGCGAAGCTGCTCTATGGTATGCTGCTTGACCGTATGAGCCTGTCTGCAAAGAACGGCTGGCTGGACGAGCAGGGGCGGGTGTATATCATCTACACCGTCCGGGAAGTGCAGGAATCTCTCTGCTGCGCCGAGCATAAGGCGGTCAAGCTGTTCCGGGAACTGGAGGACATCGACCTTATCGAGCGCAAACGCCGTGGTCTGGGCAGACCCAGCCTGATCTACGTCAAGGACTTTTCCTCCGGCTTGCCAAAAGCGCAAGTACAGAATTGCCCAAACAGCAATTCAGGTGCTGCCGAAAGCGCAATTCTGGAGCAGCCAAAACCGCAAGCAAATAAGACTGATAAGAATAAAACAGAGTGGAACGATCCTGACCCTATCTATTCCGGGGGCATCCGGGAGCAGCTTGAGGATTATTTTTATCAGGCATTGGAGGTAGACCTTCTGCTCCGGCTCTGCCCGGACGACGAGGACACCATCTACCAGATCGTGGACTTGCTTGTGGACACCTGTTCTACCAAACGGAAGATGTTGCGGATCGCCGGAGATGACAAGCCCACCGAGGTGGTACGCAGTCGGCTGAAAAAACTGAATGCCGACCACATCCGTTTCGTACTGGATTCGCTGGCAGAAAACACTGCCCCGGTGCGGAACATGAAGCAGTATCTGCTGGCTGCACTCTACAATGCACCCACGACCATGCAGCTTTATTACCAGAACCAAACCAATCATGATTTATCGAACAGGGGGTGATGAAAATGTCGAAAAAAGCAACCACGATTGCCATCGTCAATCAGAAAGGCGGAACCGGCAAAACCACGACCTGCGAAAATCTGGGCGTGGGGCTTGCACGGGAAGGAAAAAAGGTGCTGCTGGTGGATGCCGACCCGCAGGGGTCGCTTACCATAGTTGCTTCGCTCCTATGGCCAGTTGTGCGCACTGCATGCGGATTCATAGTTGTCCGCTGCGCAGACATTGCCATCAGCATGGGCTGGCAGCAGCCGGACGAACTGCCCACCACCCTTTCTACCCTGATGGCAAAAGCTATGAACGACCAGTGCATCCCGCCCGGCGAGGGTGTTCTGCACCATGTGGAAGGCGTTGACCTGATTCCGGCCAACATCGAACTGGCAGGGCTGGAAGTGGCCCTTGTCAACAGTATGAGCCGGGAAAAGATGCTCAAACAGGTGTTGGACAGCGCCCGGCGGGAATACGATTATATCCTGCTGGATTGTACGCCGTCTCTGGGAATGCTGACAGTCAATGCACTGGCCGCAGCGGATACCACACTGATTCCGGTGCAGGCGCAGTACCTTTCAGCAAAGGGACTGGAGCAGCTGCTGCAGACCATTCAGAAAGTGCGCCGGCAAATCAACCCGAAGCTGAAAATCGAGGGTATCCTGCTGACCATGACAGACAGCCGCA
>OGMC01000589.1_pt1 | contig 10480 bp, 7 predicted proteins | sample 1573011 | NCBI WGS metagenome assembly OGMC01 (sample SAMEA2581888, study PRJEB24529) | metagenome | biome: Human gut stool | place: China | collected 2011
AGTCATCGCTGCCGTTGTAGGCGTATTCGCGCTTCAAGACCGTCGTTTTGAGCTGGGGGATCAGCGTGTCGAGCGAGCTGTACGCGCCCAACTCGTAGGCCGCGCGCACGGAGATGATCTGCTCGCGGATGTCGGTATCCAGACGCAGCGCGGTGGCCGCGTCGCTCGAGGCGCTCTTGGCGTACTCAAGCTGCTCTTTCTGCGCGCGCAGTGTCTCGAGCTGCTGCGTGGCGTTCAGCGCGTCGGCCGAGCGGTAGACGGAGGCGATGGTGTCGCCCTGGCCCACGCGCTCGCCCTCGGCGTGCTTGAGCTCAAGGAGCGTTTCATTGCAGTCCACGACCTGCTCGTCGCGCACCACGCAGCCCCGCAGGGCAATGGACTGCTCGCTGTGATAGCGGTAGACGAGCGTCGTCGTCTCGGGGCTGACAAAGTAGTTGTAGCCCTGCACGGCGAAATACCCGATGACCGCCAAAAGGAGCAGGATCGTGATGATCTTTGTGGAAACGGATGTAGATTTCATGGCACACTCCCGGATCAGGCGTGCTTACTCCTCGCTTTCCTCCGCGCCTTTGAGGTCGATGGCCGCGATGGGCACGATCGTTGAGATCGCGTGCTTGTAGAGCATCTGCTGCTTGCCGTCGCTCTCCAAGATGACGACAAAGCTGTCAAAGCCCGTGATGACGCCGCGCATCTGGAAGCCGTTGACGAGGAACACGGTCAGCGGCACGCCCTGCTTGCGGGCCTTGGTGAGGAAAATGTCCTGAAGATTGGCTGTCTTTTTCATGTTGGATGTACCCTTTCTTTTTATTCGGGCGGCGGTTTTATGGGTGCCGTCCGTATAAAATCAGGATACGCCAAGGTTTGTGAGAATTTCTGTCGAAAATTGTAAAGCGGCGGGAAGATCGCGGGAATTTTTCCGGTAGAACCAGTGAATATCCTTGTTTCGCCGCAGCCAGGTGAGCTGGCGCTTGGCGTACTGCCGCGAGCGGAGCTTGATCTCGGCGACGGCCTCGTCCTGCGTGTATTCGCCCGAGAGACAGCCCAGGCATTCCTTATAGCCGATGGCCTGCATCGCCGTCGCCGTGCGCGGCACGCCGCTCTCGACCAGAGCGCGCACCTCGTCGAACAGACCCTGTGCGACCATTTGGTCCACGCGGAGGTCGATGATGCGCTTCATCTCCTCGCGGTCGGCGTAGGCAAGACCGAGGTAGACGGGCTCGTAGCGCGGCGGGACGAGCCGGGTGTCGGCGTTGTGCCGCGACATGGTCTTCCCTGTCTTGCGGTAGACCTCGAGCGCGCGGATGACGCGCTTTTTGTCGTTCGGGTGCAGCACGGCGGCGCTTTCCGGATCAATGGAGCGCAGCTCGGCGAAGAGGGCCTCGCCGCCCTCGTTGTCCCAGCGCCGCTCCAGAAGCCTGCGCGTCTCTCCGCCGGTCGTGCCGGGAGCGTAACCGTGTCCGCGCAGGAGCGCGTCGAGGTACAGCCCCGTGCCGCCGACAAGAATGGGCAGCTTGCCGCGCGCGAGGATGCCGTCCACACATTCGGCGGCGTCTGCGGCGTAGCGCGCCACGGAGTAATCCTCGCGCGGGTCGATCACGCCGACCATGTGGTGCGGCACGCCCCGCGTCTCCGCCTCCGTCGGTGCGGCGGTGCCGATGACCATGCCGCGGTAGAGCTGCATGGAATCGCAGGAGACGACCTCGCTGCCGAGCCTTTCGGCCAGCGCGACGCCGAGTCCGGTCTTTCCGCAGCCGGTCGGGCCGACGATGCAAACTACCTTGGGCGGCATGACGTCTCCTTTCCGCGCTCAGGCGCGCTTGAACAGTTTTTCCAGCTCGTATTTGGTGAGCTTGACGGCCACGGGTCGTCCGTGCGGGCAGAATCGGACCTCGCCCGACTGTACCTTATCCACCAGCACGCGAAGCTCGCGCTCGTCGCTTTTCCAGCCGCCCTTGATGGCGGCCTTGCAGGCCATGGTGTGCAGCAGCGCGTCGCGGGCGCTCTCGGGGTCGGCGTGGTGCGTCTCGACGAGGCGGCCTGCAAGGTCCTCAAGACTTGCCGCGGCGTCCTCGGCGGGAATGTCGGCGGGCAGGGCGCGGATCAAAATCGCGTCGTCGCCGAACTCCTCGCAGGCAAAGCCGAACTCGCGCAGCAGCGCGAGCTGCCCAACAAGAGCGGTGTACTCCGCCGCGGCGAACTGCGCGACCACGGGAGTCAGCAGCTCCTGCGACATGATGGGCTCAAGATTCGCCTTGAAGCGGTCGAAATTCACGCGCTCGTGCGCGGCGTGCTTGTCGATGAGCCAAACGGTTTTCTCCGCGTCCTCGCAGACGATGTAGGTGTCGAGCACCTCGCCCGCGATGCGCCACGGTATGACCGGCTCCGGCTCGATCGCCGTCTGCTCCGGCTCGGCGTGCGCGGTCTCGAGCGTGGTCTGCACGGCGAAAACAGGTGCGGCGGGCGCTTCGGCGTGCGGTGCGGCGGGCGCTTCCGGCTTTGCCGCTTCATCGCGCGGCGGCATGAAGGCCGCCTCGACCATCTTCGGAAGGATGTGCCCGTCCTCCGGCTTTTTCGCCGGGGGAGCCGGTGTGCGGCGGACGAAGTCGCTGACGCTCACGCGTCCGCCCAGCTCGCTCGAGGCGGACGTGACGGCGATGAACGGCGCGTCCCTTTTGGGCGGCTCCGGCCTTTTGACCTCGTTCTGCGCACGCCACTCCTGCGCCGTCATGCTGCGGTAAAACTCCTGCGGCTTGGGAGCCTGCGCGGTCGGCTTTGGCGGTGTGTGCTGCGGCTCGGGCGCGCCGTCGCGGTCGAGCGCGTCGGACGCGGCATGGTACACAAGGTCGAAGACCTGCTTTTCGTTGAGGAATTTCACGACCGTCTTGGCGGGGTGGACGTTCACGTCCACCATGTCCGCCGGCAGCGTGACGTTCAGCACGCAGCCGGGGAATTTGCCCTTCATCAGGCGGTTTGCGTAGGCTTCCTCCACCGCGGCGGTGAGGAGCTGGGACTTGATGAAGCGGCCGTTGACGAAAAAGGTCTGCATCCCTCGCGTGCCGCGGCCCGCGAGGGGCTTTGTTACGAAGCCGTCAACGGCGAGCTGACCGTCGCGCCCGTGGACCTCGACCAGCGCGAGGGCGAAATCGCGGCCCAGCGCGGCGTAGACGGCGCTGAGGGGTTTACCGTCGCCCGGGGTGTGCAGCTCCTCCCTGCCGTCCTTGATGAGACGGAAGGAAATATCGGGGTGCGAGAGCGCGATGTGCGCGGCAAGGCCCGCAATGGCGGTCGCCTCGGCGCGGTCCTGCTTCATGAACTTCAGCCGCGCGGGCGTGTTGTAAAAAAGGTCGCGCACGATGATGCTCGTGCCCTCGGGACAGCCTGCGGGCTCGACGGAGAGCGGCTTGCCGCCGTCAAGATGCAGCGTCGCGCCGCTCGCGGCGCCCGTCTGACGCGAGAAAATATCCAGGTGAGAAACGGACGCGATGGCGGCGAGCGCTTCACCGCGGAAGCCGAGGGTGCCGATGGCGGCCAGATCGGCGGCGGTGCGGAGCTTGCTCGTCGCGTGGCGCAGAAAGGCGGTGGGCAGCTCGTCGGGCGCGATGCCGCAGCCGTCGTCCGTGACGCGCAGATAGGTCAGCCCGCCGTTTTGCAGCTCGACGGTGACGTTCCTCGCGCCCGCGTCGATGGCGTTTTCCAAAAGCTCCTTGACAACGCTCGCGGGACGCTCGACGACCTCGCCGGCGGCAATGAGATTGGCGATATGGGGGGATAGCTGTTCGATGTGCGGCATGGTATTCTCCTTATCCGACGATGGCCCAGAGAGCCAGCGCGTTGACGGTCGCGTGGAGCAGGATGGACGTCCAGAGCGTGCCGGAGTGGTCGAACGCCCACGCGAAGACGAGGCCAGGCACGAGGTATTGCAGCATGAGGATGAGATAGCTCCAGTCCCACGAGGAGAGGGCGAAGGTCCACACGTGCATGAACGCGAAGAGCACGCAGGAGATGACGTAGGCGGCGACGCGGCTCTTTTCCTTCAGGCAGCCGAACACGAGGCCGCGGAAAAGGACCTCCTCGACAAAGGGGGCGAGAAAGACGATGATGAGCGCCGTCAGGCGCGGCGCGGCGTTGATGGACGCGGCGATGGTCATGTCGTTGAGGTTGGTGCGGCTGTTGAAGAGCACGTTCGCCACGCGGTAGAAGAGCTCGTTCGCGCCGTAAAAGACCAGAAGGCCCATGCAGAACGTCGTCATCGCGCGGCTCACGCCGCCGAGGAAGCGGCTCGTCGTGTGCGCGAGGAACGAGTGAAAGAGCAGCAGCACGATGGCGAAGAGCACATAGTAGTAGATGATGTTCGCCAGCGAGTCGCTGATCTTCGTGTCGAGCAGGACCTCGACAATGCCAAAGAGCTTGTTGGCCAGCAGCGGCAGCACGAGCAGATAAACGATAAAGAAAATCGTCCCCGCGACGCGCTCGGTCTGGTTCATGTGGGAGGTAGCGGCTTTTTTTGCCATGTGGATGGACCCTTTCTGTCTGTTTCGGGGTTAGTTCGGGAGCTTCTTTTTCAGGTCGTAGAGCAGCTGCATCGCCTCGATGGGCGACATGGTGTCCGGCTGGGCGCGGCGCAGCGCGTCAAGCACCTCGGCTTCGCCGATGGCGTCAAGGCTCACCTGCTCGCGCTCCTCGCGCGGCGGGATATAGCTGCCGCCGGCCTCCAGCTCCTCCAGTATTTTCTTCGCGCGGGAGACGACCTCCTTCGGCAGTCCCGCGAGCTTAGCGACCTCGATGCCGTAGCTGCGGTCGGCTCCACCGGGAATGATCTTGCGGAGGAACACAAGGTCCTCCCCGCGCTTTTTGATGGCGATGTTGTAGTTTTTCACGCCCGCGAGCGTGCCCTCCAGCTCGGTGAGCTCGTGGTAGTGGGTGGCGAAGAGCGTTTTTGCGCCGAGCCTTTTGCGGTCGGCGCAGAACTCGAGCACCGCGCGGGCGATGCTCATGCCGTCGAAGGTCGAGGTGCCGCGGCCGATCTCGTCTAAGATCAGCAGCGAGTGCGCCGTCGCCTGCCGCAGGATTTCCGCGACCTCGCTCATTTCGACCATGAAGGTGGACTGGCCGCCGGCCAGGTCGTCGCTCGCGCCAATGCGGGTAAAGATGCGGTCCACCACACCGATGCGGGCGGCGCGGGCGGGAACGAACGAGCCGATCTGCGCCATGAGCGTGATGAGCGCGACCTGACGCATATAGGTGGATTTACCTGCCATGTTGGGGCCCGTAATGATGGCGACGCGGTTTTCCTTTTCGCCCATGTAGGTGTCGTTCGGCACAAAGAGAGCGTCCTTCAGCACGCGCTCGACGACCGGATGGCGGCCGTCGTGGATCTCGATCACGCCGGAATCGTCCACCACCGGGCAGCAGTAGCTGTTTTTGACCGCGACGACGGCAAGCGACGCGAGGGTGTCTATCTCCGCGACCGCGGCGGCGGTCTTCTGGATGCGCTCGGCGCCCGCGCAGATCTCGTCGCGCAGGGCGGAGAAGATCTCGTATTCGAGCGCGTTGTCACGCTCCCCCGCGGTCAGGATCTCCTGCTCTAAGTCCTTGAGCTCCTGCGTGATGTAGCGCTCGCCGTTGACGAGCGTCTGCTTGCGGATGTAGGTGTCGGGCACCTGATCCTTGAAGGAATTGGAGACCTCGATGTAGTAGCCGAAGACTTTGTTGTAGCCGATCTTCAGCGTGCGGATGCCGGTGCGTTCCTTTTCCTTCGTTTCAATGGAGGCGAGCAGCCCCTTGCCGCCGGAGAGAATGTCGTGCAGGCGGTCGACCTCGGCGTTGAAGCCTTTGCGGATGAAGCCGCCCTCGCGCACGGAGAACGGCGGCTCGTCCACGATGGTCTCGGCGATGCGCGCGGCGATGTCCGTAAGCGGATCGAGCTCCTGCGAAAGCTCGCCGAGCCGGCCTGTGGTGAAGTGCGCGAGCTGCTCGCGCACGGCGGCGAGCTGCTCGATGGAATTACGCAGCGAGACGAGGTCGCGCCCGCCCGCCGTGCCGTAGACGATGCGGCCGATGAGCCGCTCCATGTCGCTGATGCCGGAGAGGGCGAGGACCAGCTCCTCGCGCGCCATTGTGTCGTTCACCAGCGCGCCGACGGCGTTCGAGCGGCGTGTGATGGCAGCGACCTCGCGCAGAGGACGCTCCAGCCAGGAACGCAGGCAGCGCGCGCCCATGGCGGTTTTCGTTTTGTCAAGTACCCAAAGCAGACTCCCGCGCTTTTCCTTGCCGCGAATGGTCTCCGTCAGCTCCAGATTGCGGCGGGCGGAGAGGTCCAGCTCCATGAAGCGGCCCTGCTCGTAGTATTCAAGATCGCTGATGTAGGATAGGTCGCTCTTCTGCGTTTCGTGCAGATAGCTCAGAAGGCCGCCGAGCGCGAGCGCCGCGGCGGGGTTGTTGCGCGGGAGCGAGGCATAGGCATCTTCACCGTACTGCGCGAGCACGGCTTTTTCCGCCGCCTTCAAGTCGAAGCGCGCGTCGCCGCGCTCCACGCGGCAGGAGAGCCTGTCGGCAAGCAGGGCTTTCAGCTCCTCGTCCGCATACGCGCCCGCGCTCAGCACCGCTTCGGCGGGCGAGAAGCGCGCAAGCTCATTGCACAGATGCTCCGCACGGTCCGCGCCGGAAAAGGCGGTGACGTGCGTGTGGCCTGTGGACATATCGCAGAACGCGACGCCCGCGTTCTGCTCGTCGAGGAACACGCCGCACAGGAAGTTGCCGCACCGGTCGTCCAGACACGCGCTGTCGATCACCGTGCCGGGGGTGACGACGCGGATGATGTCGCGCTTGACGAGGCCCTTGGCCAGCGCCGGGTCCTCGGTCTGCTCACAGATGGCGACCTTGTAGCCCTTGGCGATGAGCCGCGCGATGTAGCCGTCGCTCGAATGGTACGGGATGCCGCACATCGGCGTCTGCTCCTCGGCGGACTTGCCGCGGTCGCGCGTGGTGAGAACGAGGTCCAGCTCGCGCGCGGCGAGCTTCGCGTCCTCGTTGAACATCTCGTAGAAGTCGCCGAGACGGAAAAAGAGGATGGAATCCTTATTCTGCTCCTTGATCTCAAGATATTGGCGCATCATCGGCGTGAGATCTGCCATGTTCGTTGCTCGCTTTCTAAAAAATCAGATCGTAAAGGTCGTTCCGGTCGCCATGTAGGCGAGGCGGTCGCCCAGCGCTTCGCGCAGCCAGGCGTAAGCGTCGTCGCCGGTGCAGTGGCCGGTGACGTAGCACGTCGCCTTCCGCGTGCGCAGGCGCTCGCCCACCGCGTCCACAAGGGCTCTCGGCTCGCTTTGACCAAGTGAAGGATTGTAGAGATGGAAGCCCGCGAACACATAGTCCGGCGCGCGGCCCAGAATGTCCTCCGCGCGGTTGATGATGTTGATGATGCCGCTGTGGGCGCAGCCAGCGAAGAGGACGGTTTTGCCGTGCTCCGTCACCAGCAGGTCCTGCTCGTGGCGGAAGGCGTCGCGGGGATAGTCCCCGCCGACCTTTTCGCGCAGCGTGGCGTTCGCCTCGCTCAGGAGCTCGTGCGTCCGGATGCCGGAGAAGAGCGTCAGCTCCTCGTCGAGCTTTGTCACACCCTCGGCCATCACGAAGCGGTCAGCGTACTCGTGCAGCTTGGGATCGAGACCGATGAAGGCGCATTTCGTCGGCGTCACGACATAGTAATCACCGAAGGCCTCCTTCTGAAGATAGACCTTCGCGGTGCGGTTGCCCCGCAGGAAGGTCAGCAGGCCGCCGCAGTGGTCGTTGTGCGCGTGGGAGAGAAAGGCGATATCGACCTGTGCGAGGTCGATGCCGAGCGCCTTGGCGTTTTCCCAGAAAGCGTCACTCGCGCCGGAGTCAAAGAGGATCTTGTGCTTTTCTGTTTCGATGTAGAGCGAAAGCCCGTGCTCGCAGCGGAGCGCATCGCAGGTGGTCTTGTTTTCCAGTAAGGTGGTGATCTTCATATCGTTTCCTCCGCGGCTCCGTAGAGCGCCCAGGTGTTGCTGTCCGAAATTTTTGCTGTGGTGAACGTTCCGATAAGACTCTTGTCGCCCTTCATGCGCACGAGGCGGTTGCCCTCGGTGCGCGCGGAGAGCGGCCAGTCCGCGCCGTCGCTCTCACCCTCGACCAGCACGCGCACGGTCCTGCCGATGTAGGCGGCGTGCTTCTCCGCGCTGATGGCGTTCTGGGCGTTGCAGAGCGCGTCGAACCACTTCTGCTTTTCCTCGCGCGGCGTGGGATCGTCCAGCTTCGCGGCGGGCGTGCCCGGGCGGGGAGAGAAGATAAACGTAAAGAGCGCGTCGAAATGGACTTCGTTGATCAGACTTACGGTGTCCATCGCTTCCGCCTCGGTCTCGCCGGGGAAGCCGATGATAATGTCGCTCGTGAGCACGAGGTCGGGCATGGCCCTGCGGGCATAGCGGATCAGCTCGAGGTAGCCCGCGCGGGTATAGGGGCGGTTCATCGCGCGCAGCACGCGGTCATTGCCGCTTTGGACGGGCAGGTGCAGCTGATGCGTCACATGGCGGCTCGCCGCCATCGTGTCAAAGAGCTTGGGCGTCGCGTCCTTGGGCTGGCTGGACATGAAGCGCACCCAGTAGTCGCCGTCGATCCGGTCGATCTCCGCGAGAAGGTCGGCAAAATCATAGCCCGTGCCGAGATCCTTGCCGTAGCTGTTGACGTTCTGACCGAGCAGCGTGATCTCTTTATAGCCCGCCGCGACCAGCTCGCGGACCTCGCGCACGATCTGCTCCGGCTCGCGGCTGCGTTCGCGGCCGCGGACGTAGGGCACGATGCAGTACGAGCAGAAGTTGTTGCAGCCGTACATAATGCTCACCCACGCGCTCACGCCGCCGACGCGGTAGACGGGGATGTCCTCTGCGATGCGGCCTGGCTCGTCGTCGATGGAAAAGACGCGGCCGCGCTCGGTGTAGGCGCGGTACAAGAGTTCGGGGAAGCGCCACTCGGCCTGCGGACCGAGCACAAGATCGACGTGGCGGTAGCTGGTTTTCACCTTTTCCGCCACGCGCGGCTGCTGTGCCATGCACCCGCACAGGCAGATGATCTGGTCGGGATTCGCCGCCTTGGTGTGCGTGAGCTGGCCGAGCATCCCGTAAACGGTTTTCTCCGCGTTTTCGCGGATGGCGCAGGTGTTCATCAGCACGATGTCGGCGCGCTTTGTGTCGTCGGTGAACTCGCAGCCCATCTCGCGCAGCATTCCCATCAGCCGCTCGCCGTCCGCCACGTTCTGCTGGCAGCCGTAGGTGTGGACGTAGGCCAGCGGCTTCGTCGTGCGCCGCTCGTGCAGCGCGCGCACCTTATCCATATATTCCTTCTGCCGCGCCGTTTCCTCGGCGCTGACCAATACCTTTTCGCGTTCCAAGGGGTTATCCTCCCGGTTGATATACTTTAACTGATAAATTATAACACGGAGCGCGCGCCCTGACAAGATGAAGCGAAAATTTTGTCGTGCCGGCGCGAAGGGCGTTTTGCTGCATTTTTCGGAAACCGCGGAGATTTTTACACAAAGTTTGTGCGTCCCGCCCTTGCAATCGCGGCACGGGCATATTATAATCTTTCATTGAGGATATCTATTATTTTTGTAAAGAAAGAAGGGCCTGTCTATGAACCTTTGGCATGATGTTGCGCCCCACCGCGTGCGCCCCGAGGACTTCCTCGCCGTCATCGAGATCGAAAAGGGCAGCAAGAACAAATACGAAATGGATAAGGAGACCGGCGCCCTGCGCCTCGACCGTATCCTTTATACCTCCACCCACTATCCGGCGAACTACGGCTTTCTTCCCCGCACCTGGGCGGACGACGGCGACCCGCTGGACGTGCTGGTGCTCTGCTCGGAGTGCATCCGTCCGCTGAGCCTCGTTGAGTGCTACCCCATCGGCGTCATCACGATGGAGGACGGCGGCTCGCTCGACGAGAAGATCATTGCCATTCCCTTCCAGGACCCGACCTACAATACGTATCAGGACATTTCCGAGCTGCCCGACCACGTCGCCAGCGAGATCAAGCACTTCTTCCGCGTCTATAAAAGCCTTGAGGGCAAGGAGACTGTGGTGAGCGACGTGCTCGGCCGCGACGAGGCTGTGAAGATCATCATCAAGTGCCAGAACGCCTACATCGAGAAATACTGCCGCTGAAAGCGGAACAGAAAAAAGAAGGCCTCTTGAAAAGAGACCTTCTTTTCTTATGCTTCGGGAAGAGAATCGTCCTCGTCGATCCACCGCTGCACGGGCACGACCTCAAACTCCGTCTCCGTGCGGCGGATGACCACCTTTTCCAGCCCCGCGTTGATGATCTGGCGGCGGCACATGGCACAGCTCGTCGCGTCGTGCAGCAGCTTGCCCGTACGCGCGTCGCGGCCCACAAGATAGATGGTGCCGCCGACCATGTCGCGCCGGGAGGCCGAGATGATGGCGTTCGCCTCGGCGTGGACGCTGCGGCA
>OGMC01000590.1_pt1 | contig 10476 bp, 9 predicted proteins | sample 1573011 | NCBI WGS metagenome assembly OGMC01 (sample SAMEA2581888, study PRJEB24529) | metagenome | biome: Human gut stool | place: China | collected 2011
TGGAAGTTGAAGGCGAATCATTTGTCTTAAGACCAATGAACTGCCCTCACCACATGATGATATATGCTAACAAAATGCATTCTTACAAGGATCTTCCTATAAGAATTGGTGAGATTGCACATGACTTCAGATTTGAGGCAAGTGGAACATTAAAGGGTATTGAGAGAGGAAGACATTTCTGCCAGAATGATGCACATCTTTTCGTAACACCAGAGCAGATTGAGTCAGAATTTGCCAAGGTTGTAGACCTTATATTTGAGACATACAAGGATTTCAATATTACAGATTACCGCTGTGTTCTCTCATTAAGAGATCCAGAGGATAAGGTAAAGTATCATGATGATGATGAAATGTGGAACAATGCTGAGAACGCATTAAGAAAGGTTCTTAATGATATCGGAATTGAGTACACAGAGGAAATCGGAGAGGCTGCATTCTACGGACCTAAGCTTGATGTAAATGTTAAGCCTGCTATCGGTAATGAATATACATTATCAACATGCCAGCTTGATTTCTGTCTTCCATCTAAGTTCAACTTAACATACATTGATAAAGATGGACAGAGAAAGACACCTGTAGTTCTTCACAGAGCTATCCTTGGTTCTCTTGACAGATTCATGGCTTATATACTTGAAGAGACAAAGGGTAACCTTCCATTATGGCTTGCTCCTGTACAGGCTATAATTCTTCCAGTTAAGAATGAAGATGAAGAGTTAAATGCTTATGCTCATGGTCTCTATGATTATCTTGCAGATAATGGAATCAGAGTTGAGATTGATGAGAGAGCAGAAAAGCTTGGATACAGAGTAAGAGAAGCTCAGGTTAAGAAGATTCCTTACCTTATTGTACTTGGTAAGAATGAAGCGGCAGATGGAACTGTAAGTTACAGACTTCACGGAGAGCAGAAGTCAACTACAGTATCTAAGGACGAATTTGTTGCAATGCTTAAGGATGAGATTGCTACTAAGAAGAATAATCCTGCAGCAGCTAAATAATCAGACTGACCTTACAGAAAGAAGCGTGACAATATGTAATGTTTTATGTATTGTCATGCTTCTTGTTTATATTTCAGAAAACAATAGGAAAATAAATGGCAAGATATTACTATAAAAAGAAAAAGAAGAAATTCGTACCTAAAGATTTGGCAAGTCTTAAGGAACTTAAGATAAAGACCGCATTAATGGAGAACATTCCTGAGGATATAACACAGCTGTATCCTGAAGCCAGAAATGTAAAGAGACATTTCATACTTCATATAGGAGAGACTAATACAGGAAAGACACATGATGCACTAGAAGATTTTTATAATGCCGGTTCAGGAATGTATCTTGCACCCCTGAGACTTCTTGCACTTGAGATTCAGGAGATGAGTCTTGCAAGAGGAATTAACTGTTCGTTGACGACAGGTGAGGAGAAGGATATAAGAGATGGTGCAAAGCATTTATCCTGTACAGTTGAGAAAATGGATATGAGCAGACATTTTGATGTCTGTGTAATAGATGAGGCACAGATGGTAGCTGACTCAGACAGAGGCTGGGCGTGGACAGAGGCAATTCTTGGCGTCAATGCTGATGTTGTACATGTATGCATGTCGCCGAATGCAATACATATTGTTAAAATGCTTATAAAAATGTGTGGAGATACATATACGGATATAAGACATAAAAGGAATTCAAGACTTATAGTTGAAGACCATGATTTCATATTTCCAGATGATATACGGGATGGAGATGCTTTAGTAGCATTTTCACGTAGAAAAGTTCTTATGCTTGCAACCCTTCTAAAGAAGGAAGGGTATAAAGTAAGTGTTATATACGGTTCACTTCCATACAGTGTGCGAAAAGCAGAGGTTGCCAGATTCTTAAATGGAGAGAGCAGAATTGTAGTATGTACAGATGCTATTGGAATGGGAGTAAATCTTCCTATAAGAAGAATAATATTTACTGAGTCGAAAAAATTCGATGGCAAATCCAAAAGATTTCTTAACATGAGTGAGGTTAAGCAGATTGCCGGAAGAGCAGGAAGAAAGGGGATGTATGACCAGGGGTATGTCAACTCAATAGAGGACAGGGACCAGATAGGTGAACTGCTTCATGGAAGATATGAGCAGATAACAAGCTGCGTTATACAGCCGCCAAGAAAAGTTCTGGATATGCCATACAGTCTTTCAGAGACATTTAAGATATGGTTAAAGACGATTGAAAAGAAATGCTTTTCAGTTGCTGACTTAAAGAACAGGATTAAACTTGCTGAATATATTGAGAAAAAGCATGGTGAGATGATTAATAAAAATCTTGAATACAGTCTTATTAACATCCCATTTGACGAGAATAGCGAGAAACTTAAATATTTGTGGCAGGATCTTGTTGATATGACAGCTGACGGTGAACCGGTAAGCAGGATGTGGTATTATGTAGATACTGAATCTGAAGATATAGAAGCCATGAAGCTGGATGACCTTGAACAATTGTATAAGAAGATGGATCTGCTTAATTCATACTGTAATGCTCTTAATATATCAGAATATGATGAGCGTATCAGAATGCTTAAAGAGGAGATATCAGAACGTATAGTAAGAGAACTTACTAATGGTGAATTCTTCAACAAATGTAAACGCTGTGGAAAGAGACTGGAATGGAATCACAGATTTGGCATGTGTGAAAAATGTTACGAGATAAATAAGCTGGAAAGAATGCGCTATAAAGCAGATAAATGGAGATAAAAAGGTCTACATTTTGCTTTTTTATGCGAACATAAGCAATTCGAACTGACAATATATAGGGGATATGTTATATTTAATGCACCAAATATATGTTTTTATAAAATGTAGACATTTTTGGAGTAAATTATCGTTATTAAGTGATAATACATTTATAAAGTAATAATTATTGGAAGAGGAAAATGCTATGAGTGAAAGTATTAAAGGTAGAATTCATCAGGTAGAAAGCTTTGGTTCAGTTGATGGACCAGGCGTAAGATACATTGTATTTCTTAAGGGCTGTCATATGAGATGCAGATATTGCCATAATCCTGAGACATGGAAAGAAGAAGGCGGAACATTAGAAACAGCGCAGGAAGTGTTCGATAAAGCTTACCGTTACAGAAATTACTGGAAGAATGGTGGCGGAATCACTGTAAGTGGTGGAGAGGCGCTTCTTCAGATGGAATTTGTGACAGAGCTTTTTGAAATTGCGAAAAAGAATGGTGTGCATACAACTCTTGATACATCAGGTAATCCTTTTAAGATGGAGCCGGAATATCTTGAAAAGTTTGACAGGCTGATGGCTGTTACAGACCTTTTTCTTCTTGATATTAAGGAGATTAATGATGAGAAGCACAAGGACCTTACAGGTTGGACTAATAAGAACATCCTTGACCTTGCAAGGTATCTTTCTGACCATGATAAGGATATGTGGATAAGAAATGTTCTTGTTCCAGGAGTGACAGACGCACAGGAAGACCTTGAACAGTTAAGGGATTTTGTTGCCAGTTTAAAGACTGTTAAGAGATTTGAAGTGCTTCCATATCATACACTTGGAGTATTTAAGTGGGAGGAATTAGGAATTCCGTATACACTTTCTGATGTAATGCCACCTGATAAGGAACAGATTGCAAGAGCTAATGATATATTAAGAACAGCAGAATACACAGGATATCTTGAAAAATAAGATATTGATAAAAGACCTCCCACAGATTCAGGGAGGTCTTTTGTATGATTGTTATTTGTGATATGATCTTAATCCATCATTAAGCCCCTCTATATAAGATAGCGCTTTTTCTTTTCCAGATGAATTTAATCTTTTATAAAAACCTAAAAGTCTTGTTTCACTGTCTGATAAAGACTGCACTTCAATAATATTTCTGGTATCAGATTTCATCATAATATAATCCATGCTGGCATCTAATATGCTGCTTAATTTAATAAGTGTGGATACACTGGGCATATGCCGACCTTGTTCATATGCGCTTATTGTTTCTTGCGCAACACCAAGTTCAGTACTTAATCTTATCTGTGTAATGTGTTTTTCTTCGCGTAATTCACGGATCCTGTTATGGACTTCATGCATTTGAATATTCCTCCATAGTATATCTGTTTATGATTGCACTATAAGAAAAATAACATTTTATTGTCTTATTATTAGTGGTGTATATGGTAAAATATAGCAATTATACAGGCTGATGTGGTATAAAATGGTAATAAAGATATATGGAAAAATTCTTATACCTATGTTATTATTTTTAATAGCAGTTTTGATGCAAATGAGTATTAATCAGGGGAAACATGAGAATGAAAAGAAGAGACTTTGCTGCCACATTAATGGCAGTACTTATGGCAGGAAGTATATTTGCAGGTTGCGGAAGTGCTGATAAAAATGTAAATCATAATGTTGAAACAATGCAGAATATACAGAATGCAAAGGACGAAAAAGAAACAGAAAGTACCATTCAGGAGTTGGAAACTAAAACTCAGGAAGTGGATACAGAAGTAATTACTGCAGACAGTGAGGCATCCGGGACTCGGAATGATAGCGATATACAGGAGATTGGAGGTCAGGAAAATATAGCTGCAGAAGATAATGAGTGTAATAATGGAAATACAGAAGATTCTAATTATGAGGAAAAAAACACTCAGGAATCTGTAGAAAATAATAATCAGAATAATAACGGGAATAATGTGCCTGGAGAGTTGCAGGCACCGGCATCAGGCGGAAATGTTAATATTAAAGATGATAACAGTCTGCTTGCAAGTGCAAAGGTTAATACAGTTACATATAGTGCATATGCCAGCGAAGTGTTAAGACTTGTCAATATTGAGAGAGACAAAGTTGGAGCTGCACATCTTGTTTTAGACGGAGCGTTATGTGATGCTGCAAATATGCGTGCGATTGAGATGGATTGTACAGGTGTGTTTGAACATAAAAGACCTAACGGTAATAGCTGCTTTGAAGTGTATGATATATGTAATGTTGAATGGCAGAGTGCATGTGGTGAGAATATAGCGGCAGGTCAGGCAACTCCTGAAGATGTTATGAAATCATGGCTTAGTTCAGCAGGACACAAGGCTAATATATTAAGTCCGGAGTATACAAAAATGGGGCTTGGATATAGTGTGGGACTAAGCAATGGTCAATATAGAGGTTACTGGACACAGGAATTTGCTGGATAAAAAGAATATGTAAAATAGAAAGAGCCATGCCGGATAATCCGGTATGGCTCTTTCCGAGAAGGAAATTATATGAGAAAAATTAAGATATAGCTTTCTTAATAGCGTTGAATGATTCCTTGCTTATATCATGTTCGATACGGCAGGCATCTTCTTCAGCAACTTTAGGATCAACACCAAGCCTTATGAGCCATGATGTAAGGAGCTGGTGACGCTCATATATCATCTCAGCAATCTCTTTACCTGATTCTGTAAGATATATGTAACCCTCTTTAGTTACCGTTATATGATTAGATTCCCTCAAATTCTTCATCGCAATGCTGACGCTTGATTTCTTGAAACCTAACTCATTGGCAACATCTATTGAACGAACCACAGGAAGCTTTTTGCTTAACATTAATATTGATTCAAGATAGTTTTCTGCTGATTCATGAATAACTGACATAATTATATCCCCCGATTACTTATAACGATATTGATATATAGATTATAACACGCATGTATATTTAATGCAAATGTGCTGAATATAAATTAATCATAAAATTTATCATAATACTTGGTAAAATATGGATGTAAAGCATTATCGGTGTTGCAAATATACTGAATGCAGTTTAAAATGTAAGGAAGTGTATGTAAGATATTATTATGTTAGAGGGTGTTTTTTTGAATATCAGTAATATAGAATGGATAGAAAAACTGGATTGCCTTACAGACCTGCATGTACATCTTGATGGTTCACTGTCGCTTGAATCTGTAAGACATCTTTGTGGTATGCAGAATATAGAAACAGGTGATGAGATAGAATTGTCAGAAAAGCTGAGTGTATCATCAGATTGTAAGAATCTTAATGAATACCTTGAGAAATTCGAGTTTCCGCTTCAGCTTTTGCAGACGCGAGAGGCTGTTAAATACAGTGTGTGTCAGCTTGTTAAAGAGCAGGAAGAACAGGGAGTAATATACAGCGAGATAAGATTTGCACCACAGCTTCATACAAGAAAAGGATTGTCACAGCAGGAGATTGTTGAAGCAGCATGTGAGGGGCTTGATGAATCAAGAAAGTACTGGAAGTCATATTCCTGTCACAATCTTATATTATGTTGTATGCGTTCGGATGATAATAAGGATGCTAATATGGAAACAGTAAGACTTGCTGCATTATATGCCGAAAGGGGAAGAGGTGTTGTGGCGGCAGACCTTGCAGGGGCAGAAGGACTTTATGCAACTGATATATTTGCAGATGTATTCAGAGATGCCGTTCAGAGAGGCGTTCCGTTTACTATTCACGCAGGTGAGGCGGCCGGAGCAGAAAGTGTTGAATGTGCATTGAATTTTCAGGCTGTAAGAATAGGACATGGCGTAAGAAGTACAGAGAATCCTTTAATTATGCAGGAACTTGCAGACAAAGAGACTGCATTGGAATTATGTCCGACAAGCAATCTGAATACTAAAATATACGAGACAATAGAGAGTTATCCGATACAGCAGCTTATGAATAAGGGGATAAAAGTTACTGTTAATACGGATAATATGATGGTTTCTAACACAACAGAGGCGAGGGAACTTGCATTGGTTGCAGATACATTCAATATGGAGAAGAAAGATGTTAAGAAGCTGATAATGAATGGTGTTGAAGCTGCATTTACAACAGAGGGAATAAAAAACCGCTTAAGGGCAAGAGTGGAGACACAGTTTGCCAAAGTGGCTGGAATCAGAGGTTAGGGTATGAATGAAGTTAATGAATTATTTACTAAAGAAAATGTAGAAAAGATATATGTTCCGGATATTGTTAAGGACGATTTGCTAAGTATTATAGAAGAAAAGCTTAAGAAAGCAGGATTCTATTACAGGGTTGCATACAGGGTGAAAGCTCCTGATTCAATGCTTGATAAACTTATATTAAAGGATTACAGAAGACCTGGGACAGAGAATCAGGATAAGAAGATGCAGGATCTTATAGGAATAAGAATTATTCTGTATTATGCGGATGATGTTGAGATCGTTAAGAATTTTCTTGATACGATATTCTCTATGCCGGGCGTGTGGAATACAACAGAGGCCAATGAATATGAGTTCAGGGCAATGAAGATTAACGGAATATTCAAGCTGCCAGGATATCTTAGCAAGACCATTGTTAATCCTGAGCTTGGAGATTATGTGGATGATACATTTGAGATACAGGTAAGAACTAATTCTTTTGAGGGCTGGCATGAGATTGAACATGATATGAGATATAAAGGCTCAGCCTTTGGTACGGGTAATGAAGCGCTTGCAAGAAAGATGAACAGTATTCTTGCAACACTGGAGTTATGTGATGATTCAGTTGTGGGTCTGATTGAAGATTTAGGACATCAGCATTACAAAGACAGAAAATGGAACTATATGTTAAGATGTCATTACAGACTGAAGTTTACAAGAGAACCGCTGCATCCATATATTGAAGAGATATTTGATGAAGATACAGAGCTTGCCAAGAAGTTTTATAAATTTAAAAGAGAACCGTTACTAAGACAGCTATGGGATAATACAGGAGATAAAGGTCCGGAGATTACTGTTAATAATATTGTTAAGATAGTTAATCAGATAGGACCTGAGGATGAGAGACTCAAAGAAGCATTTGTAAAGATAGAACATGAGAAGAAGCAGGAGACAGAAAGCGTTGCTAAGAGAAGAAGATTTGAACCGTTTAAACAGCTTGGTTCTTTTATGGTATTCAAGGCGGATACATATATCGACTTAAGCAATCTTGCAATGACTGATGCTTTCAGAAAGGCCGTAGGGTACATATATTCATGGGTTAAGTCAAGATATGAGGATGTATTCACAGATTTACCAGAGAGCGCAGAAACTTATGTTAATGCAGAACCCGGATATTCAGTTAATCTTTCGTATGATGCAGAAAATGTGTACTTTTCTGAAAAAACTACACATCTTGATACTAAGATACCAACAAGAGTATGGATATCTGAAGCGGTTATATGCAGGGAAGGTGACAGACTGAAATTCACGGTATCTAACAGATATGCAGAGCCGGCAGACAGATACAGAGATAATGAAAATGTCCTGTTTTAAAGGCCTAATTTCTTTGGAGAGATTGCAGACAATATAGGAATTGTTGATGTGGAAAGAATGAGAGAATCTGTAAGATATGTTGAAGACAGTAAGGATTACGATGACCTTACAACACTGATTGCAGATGAAGAAAGAACATTCCCTGTTATAGTATTTATGGCAAGTGATGGCAGATGGCTTGATAAATTTGATATGAACTATTTTGCTTATCTTGTAGGATATTATGCACATATCAAGATGATAAGAAGCCCTTATGAATCACGGAAATTTGCTAAGGATTATGGTCTTAAGATGGATGAATGTGCTGATTCAATTACAGTATTTTATCCGGGCAGAGAGCCTTATACAAGCTATAAGACAGATATATTCCACACAACATTTGAAGTTATTAAGGTTGAAAAGAGAAAATACTGGAATGAGAATGGCTGCAGGGCATACAGAAGAAAGCTTGTTTCAGAAATAAGAGAGAATAATGTACTGTGACAGTAGAAAGCAGAGGGAAAATAATGAACAAATGTGTTCTTGTAGTTGATGATAATGATTTTAACAGGGAACTTGTGAGAGATATTCTTGAAGATGAGGATATTGTTGTTTATGAGGCAGCAGATGGTAAATCTGCAGTTGATTTCATGGAGTCACAGGATGGTACAAATGTTAATGCAATTCTTATGGATTTAAGAATGCCTGTTATGGACGGTATGGAGGCAACAAGAGTCATAAGACAGGGGAGCAGAGGAAGTGTACCTATAATAGCAATGACAGCTAATTCATTTGAAACTGATAAGGATTATGTACATGCTAATGGAATGAACGGATTTATTGCAAAGCCCATAGATGTTGCAACATTGGCAGAGCAGATAGGAGAAATGGCAGGGTGGTAATACCCCCTGCCATTTCTCCTATCTTGAATCACCCATAAAGAAAAGGGCAACTGTTCCAGGACCTGAATGCGTTCCTATTGTAGGACATATATAATTAATCCATATGTTATCAATACCAAATCTTTCTTTTACAAGTCCGGCAACAAACTGTGCATCTTGTAAGCAGTCGCCATGACTGATGAATATGACATCATTCTTATCTCTGTATGAACCGATATGTTCCTCCATACGGTCAACTAAAGCAATGAGAGATTTCTTTCTGCCACGGATCTTTCCTATATTAATAAGTCTGCCTTCATTATTTACATGAAGGATTGGCTTGATATTGGCAAGCGTACCAATAATGGCAGTAGTCTTAGAAACACGACCGCCTCTGTATAAGTGGTTAAGATCATCAACCGTAAAATTATGTACTACATTAAGCTTGTGATTGTTGACAAAATTTATTATTTCGTCCATGGATTTTCCTGACTTTTTCATTTCAACAGCTTTATATACGATAAGACCTTCGCCCATTGAGGCAGCTAACGAATCTACTACAACGATTCTTGCCTCGGGATGTTCTTCCATGACTTCATTCGCAGCTATGCAGGCATTGTTGTAACTGCTTGAAAGTGCTGATGAAAATGCGATGTGAAGGATATCGAAGCCCTCTTTAACACGTTTTTCAAATATAGTTTTACAGTCTTCGGGATTACATGCCATAGTTGTTGGCATGTCGCCATTACGCATACGGTCAAAGAATTCCTTCTCAGGCATAATGTTATCTGTACCATAGATGACTTCACCAAATGCATAAAATAGAGTGTGAATGTCGATGTTGTTTTCTTTGACATAACTGTCAGGTAAATCAGCAGTTGTGTCAGTAGATATAAGAAAATCTTTCATAACTGTCAGATCCTTTCTTGATTTATTTCATGTATTATAATATCATTATTGAAGTGATATTCCAAGATATAAGATTTATTACATTTTTAAAGAAATTTTGAAAATGGGGTTGACATATGTTAACTGGAATGATATCATGCAATGGTTGCAAAGCAAAGCAGAGTATCCACTCTCACCTCAGCGCACAGGGCGACTCGGGTTGATATTTAAGAATTACACATAATATTAGGATTGTGTTTTGATTAAAGAAAGTGGATAGCTATGCTATTCACTTTAATTTTTTATATGGGGGTGTACCGCTATTAACGAGTTAATGATTAACGAACAGATCAGATGCAAAGAGGTTCGTGTTATTGGAGAAGAAGGACAGCAGCTTGGAGTTATGGCATCATGGGAGGCATATTCCCGACAATTGCTCATAGAAACCCGTTGTGGGTAACTGCTTATGATGACTATCCTATGCAGTCAATAAGA
>OGMC01000597.1_pt1 | contig 10370 bp, 8 predicted proteins | sample 1573011 | NCBI WGS metagenome assembly OGMC01 (sample SAMEA2581888, study PRJEB24529) | metagenome | biome: Human gut stool | place: China | collected 2011
CTCGGCAGAGAGAATCGCCACGGCAGGCTCTTTAACTTCCAGCACCGCAACGGCGAGCTTTACCCCACGCATCAGCTCGGCCCCATCTCCAAGGTCCTGGGTATCAACAGGGGCAACCGCTACATATCGCTCAGCTCCTTTGCGACGAAGTCCAGAGGGCTTAACGAGTGGATAAAGAAAAATAAGGGCGAGGATTACGACATTGCGGATTACGCCTTCAACGAGGGCGACGTCGTGACCACCGTCATCAAGTGCGCCGACGGCGAGACCGTAGTGCTCACCCATGACTGCTCGCTCCCCAGACCCTATTCAAGGGGATACCGTGTGCAGGGCACCAAGGGCATCTATATGGAGGATGGCGGCGTTATCTACCTTGAGGGGCAGACTGTAGACGACCCCAACCACTGGACGCACAGTTGGAATGACGCGGCTCCCTACATAGATAAATATGAGCATCCGCTCTGGAAAAAATATAAGGTCGACGGCGTTCACGCAGGCGGCCACGGCGGCATGGATTACCTTGTGCTCAGCGCCTTTGCCGAGAGCGTGAGAATGGACGCTAAGCCGCCCATCGACGTTTACGACACCGCCACATGGATGGCAGTTACCGCTCTCTCCGAGCAGTCGATAGCTATCGGCGGCGCTCCCGTGCCGTTCCCGGATTTCACCAACGGTATGTGGATAGACAGAGAGCCTTACAGACGAGGCGCCTTCTGCCTTGACGAGGTCTGCACCGATTATTTTGATGAGGAAGAATAAGGAGTATTTGATGAAATATTACATAGGCGTTGACGGCGGCGGCACCAAGACCGCATTCGCCCTTTTTAATGAGAACAAAGAAATGCTTGAGTATATCGAAGGCCCCGGCAGCAACCACGAGAATCTCGAAAGCTCGTTTGACGGCGCAAGCGATATCATAATCGAGGGGCTGAATTCCCTCTGCGCCAAGGCGGGTATCGCGCTCGGCGACGTGAGCTTCACGCTCATGGGTCTTGCGGGCATCGACCACGAGTATCAGTATGACGCGATGTGCGAGCAGCTCCGCATCAAGGGGCTGCGCAATTTTGAGGTCTTTAACGACGGCTTCATCGTAGTCAAGGCGGGCAGCGAGAGCGGCTGCGCCATCGGCTACAACTGCGGCACGGGCGTGTGCTGCAACGGCATTGACGCCGACGGCAACCGCCTCCAGCTTGCGGGTCTCGGCAGATTCTCGGGCGATATCTCGGGCGGAGTCGATATAGCGATAAAGGCGTTCGAGCTTGTTTATAACGAGCTTTTCCTCGGGCTTGAAAAGACTCTTATCACCGATATAATCCGTGAACGTCTCGGCTTCACCGGCAGGGAGAAGTTCCTCGCTTTCATCGAGAAGATGGAGGGCGAGAATGCGGGCGAATACATAAGAGAATTCGTCGGCAGCTTCTTTGAGGCGGCCAAGAGGGGCGACAAGCCCGCCCTCGCATACTGCGAAAAAATGGCTCAGAGGGGCGCAGAGCTTATAGCCGCTCTCTCACATGAGCTTGATTTCCCCGGCGATGAGATAGAGGTCGTGCTCTCCGGCTCGATCAACGTCAAGCTCGACAACAAGGCATATATTGATATGCTTCTCTCCAAGGCGGAGGCTCTCAGCGGCAAGAAGCTGAGATTCATCAAGCTCAAGGCGCAGCCCGTTATCGGCTGCATCAATTGGATAATGCAGGATTACGCAAAATAAGGCAACAATATCTCAATATAAAGGAGTAAATATAATATGAAAGAAATCAATGTTGCGGTTATCGGCTCCGGCAGCACCTATTGCCCCGAGCTTATCGACGGCTTCCTCAAGGCGAGCGACAGTCTCAAGCTCAAGAAGGTCGCATTTATGGATATCGACGAGCGCAAGAGGACTATCGTGGGCAATCTCTGCGTGCGTATGCTTAAGAACGCAGGCAGCGACTGCGAGGTCATCTTTACCGACGATCTCGGGGCGCCGATTTCGTTATCACTCAGATAAGAGTCGGCAAGCTGCCCTGCCGCCACCTCGACGAGAGCATCCCGAGGAAATATGACCTTATCGGTCAGGAGACCACAGGCATCGGCGGCTTCTTCAAGGCTCAGCGCACCATCCCCGTTATCAAGCATATCTGCGACAGGATAGAGGCTATCTGCCCCGACGCATGGCTCATCAACTTCACCAATCCCTCGGGCATCATCACCGAGTTCGTGCTCAATAACACCAACGTCAAGTGCATCGGCCTTTGCAACGTGCCCATTGATATGCTCGATGACCTCAAGGAGATAACCGGCGACGACGTCGATATCACCTATGTCGGCCTCAACCACCTGAGCTGGGTCACCTCCGTCAAGAAGGACGGCAAGGAGCTGCTGCCCGGCCTTATCGACTCCGGCTTCTCACCCAAGGTAATGGCCAACATCAAGGACGACGGCTTCTCGATAGACTGCCTGAGGACTATACAGGCTATTCCCTCGTCATACCTTCAGTATTATTACTGCCGTGAGGCGAAGCTCCAGCATCAGCGCGAGGATCCCAAGACCAGAGCGCAGGTCTGCATGGAGATAGAGGAGCAGCTGCTTGAGATATATAAGGATGAGAATATCGTCACGAAGCCCGCTCTGCTCGATAAGAGAGGCGGCCACAAGTATTCGCTCGTCGCGGTTTCGCTCATCGACGCCCTTGCCAACGACAAGAGGGACGTGCAGGTGGTCAACGTCAAGAATAACGGCACACTGCCCTTCATGGCGGACGACGATATAATTGAGGTCGCGGCGGTCATCGGCTCCGACGGCGCTCATCCCGTGCCCGTGACCGAGCATATCAACGATCATATCATCGGCCTTATGAGAGTTGTCAAGACCTATGAGAAGTATACCGTCAAGGCTGCCATAAAGGGCAGCGACGAGGACGCTATCAAGGGTCTGCTCGTTCATCCGCTTGTCGGCGACTGGGAGAAGGCGGTCAACTGCTTCAATGAGCTTAAAGAGGCTCATAAGGAGTATCTGCCCCAGTATTTCAACAAATAATTTTCGCCGTATCTTGACAAAGTGCGAGCGTTGACGTATAATATTGAGCTGTCAATAGAATATGTCCTTATTAAGAGCGGCTGAGGGGACAGGCCCATTGAAGCCCGGCAACCTGTGTTATACAAGGTGCTAATTCCTGCGGTTTTTAACCGAAAGATAAGGTGTTTTCGCCCGCCGAGGACTCCTTCGGCGGGTTTTTTATACTGTATAAAGGACAGAGCTTCCGTTGATAATATTTTTTAGTGAGGTCACAAAAATGTCACACAGCTTTTTCACTTCCGAGTCAGTCACCGGAGGCCATCCGGACAAGATCTGCGACCAAATCTCGGACGCAGTCCTTGACGCTATCCTTGCTCAGGATCCCATGGGCAGAGTCGCCTGCGAATGCGCCTGCACCACGGGCATGATCCTCGTCATGGGCGAGATCACCACGAGCGCCAACATTGATATCCCCGCCATCGCGAGGCAGACCGTCCTCGATATCGGCTACGACTGCTCCGACAAGGGCTTCGACGGCAACACCTGCTCCGTCATCACCGCTATCGACAAGCAGTCGCCCGACATCGCCATGGGCGTTGACCGCCTCGGCGCAGGCGACCAGGGCATGATGTTCGGCTATGCCTGCAACGAGACCCCAGAGCTCATGCCGCTGCCCATTTCGCTTGCACACAAGCTCTGCGCAAAGCTCACCGAGGTCCGCAGGGACGGCACTCTCGCCTACCTCAGACCGGACGGCAAGAGCCAGGTCACCGTTGAATACGATGAGAGCGGTAAGCCCGTCAGGATAGACACCGTCGTTATCTCCTCCCAGCATTCACCCGACGTTGAGCTTGAGCAGATAAGAAAGGATATCATCGAGAAGGTCATCAAGACCACGCTCCCCGCAGATATGCTCGATGAGAATACAAAATATCATATCAACCCCACCGGCAGATTCGTCACCGGCGGCCCGAACGGCGACAGCGGCGTTACCGGCCGTAAGATAATCGTCGATACATACGGCGGATATGCCCGTCACGGCGGCGGCGCATTCAGCGGCAAGGATCCCACCAAGGTCGACCGTTCCGCAGCGTACGCGGCTCGCCATGTGGCCAAGAATATCGTTGCCGCGGGTCTTGCGACCAAGTGCGAGGTCGAGCTGGCTTACGCGATAGGCGTTGAGGAGCCTGTATCTATCTTCGTCGATACCTTCGGCACCGGCGTTATCGCCGACACCGATATAGCGGCGATAGTCGGCAAGCTCTTTGACCTCAGACCGGCTTCGATAATTAAGACCCTTGACCTCAGGAGACCCATCTATCATCAGATAAGCTCGACAGGGTCGAGGATATCAAGAAAGCGGCAAATATCTGAGAAAGGAAGAAGCACAATGAAGCTATCGCTCGTTGTCCCGTGCTACAACGAAGAGAAGAATATCCCTCTCTTCTATAATGCCGTCAGGCAGGATTTCGCAAAGTCGGGCATCGACTATGAGCTGGTTTTTGTCAACGATGGCAGCAGCGACGGCACTTTTAAGGAGATGCAGAAGCTCTGCTCGGGCGACGTGCCGATGAAGATAGTCAATTTCTCAAGGAATTTCGGCAAGGAATCGGCTATGTACGCCGGTCTGCGTGAATCCGAGGGCGACTATGTCACGATAATCGACGCAGACTTACAGCAGCGCCCGTCGATAGCGCTCGATATGGTGCGTACTCTTGAGAATGAGCCGGATTACGACTGCGTGGCGGCCTATCAGGAGCAGCGCAATGAGAATAAGCTGCTTGTGTTCTTCAAAAACTCATTTTATAAGCTGATAAATAAATTCTCCGACACGGAGTTTGTCCAAGGGGCGAGTGATTTCAGGACCTTCCGCCGCCCGATGGTCGAGGCGATACTGCGTATGGACGAATACTTCCGCTTCTCCAAGGGGCTGTTCTCATGGGTCGGCTTCAATACGAAGTTCATCCCGTATAACGCCGACGAGAGAGCCGAGGGCGAGTCGAAGTGGTCGTTCCGCAAGCTGTTCAGATATGCTCTTGAGGGCATTTTCGCCTTCACCACTGCTCCGCTGCGTATAGCGACGGTCATCGGTATGCTCGTTTCGCTCTTCTCGCTCATATACCTGATAGTCGTTATCGTCCAAAAGCTCTGCTTCGGCATCGCCGTTGAGGGCTATGCTACGATAGTTGTGCTGATACTGCTGCTCGGCGGCATTCAGCTCTGCTGCCTCGGCATAATCGGCGAGTATATCGCCCGCACCTATATCCAGACCAAGGGCAGACCCATCTATATCGCAAAGGACGTTATCAAAAACGACCGATACGGTAAAAAATAATATATGACGATCACCGCTCCGAGTGTGCAAACGCCGCTCGGGGCGGCTTTTTAATATCTCGGCGGCGCCGCGGCGTTATAAAATCCGTTTTTTGGGTGCATAATACTATTAACATCACGAATCGGAGGTAAATATATGATAAAGAAACTTGTTTCCGCTCTGCTGGCGGCGCTGCTCGTCTGCGGGCTTTTTGCCGCCTGCAACCGCAGCAATAACCCCGACACCGAGAGCGGCACGGGCGGCTCTGCGGCGAAGGTCAAGGAGATACGCTATCTCAACTTCAAGCCCGAGATCGCCGAGGTCTATGACAGGATCGCGGCCGCTTATGAAAAAAGCAGCGGCGTTAAGCTGATAGTGGAGACTGCGGCGTCGGGCACCTATGAATCCACCCTCACCGCCCGAATGGCTACCAAGGAGGCACCGACACTCTTCCAAATAAACGGCCCCATCGGCTACAGCTCGTGGAAGGAATACTGCGCCGACCTCAAGGGCACGGAGCTTTATAAGCACCTCAAGGATAAATCGCTTGCAATTGCCTCTGGCGACGGCGTTTACGGCATCCCCTATGTCGTCGAGGGCTACGGAATTATCTATAATAAGAAAATAACCGACGCATATTTTGCCCTGAGCAACAGAGCGACCGATTTCAAATCCATCGACGATATCAAGGGCTTTGATTCCTTTAAAAAGCTCGTTGAGGATATGCAGGCGCACAAGGAGGAGCTGGGCATTCAGGGCGTCTTCGCCGCCACTTCGCTCAAGACGGGCGAGGATTGGCGCTGGCAGACTCACCTGATGAATATCCCCGTCACGCTCGAATTTAAGAAAAACGGTGTCGATCTGACGGGCGACGGATACAAGAAAATAGACTTCATCTATTCGGATAATTTCAAAAATATTTTTGACCTCTATATCAATAATTCCACCACCGACAAAAAACAGCTCGGCACTCTCGACGTGACCTCGTCCATGGCGGAGTTCGCAATGGGCAAGGGCGCCATGGGGCAGAACGGCAACTGGGGCGCTTCGCAGATCCTCGGCGTTGCGGGCAACACCGTTAACAAGGAGGATATCAAATTCATGCCTATCTATATGGGCATCGAGGGCGAGGACAAGCTCGGTATCTGTGTTGGCACGGAGAACTTCATCTGTATCAATTCAAAGGCGAGCAAGGCGGAGCAGCAGGCCGCCGCGGATTTCCTCTATTGGCTTTTCAGCTCCGACGAGGGCAAAAAATTCGTCACCGAGGAGCTTGGCTTCATCGCCCCGTTTGACACCTTCGGCGAGAACGAGACACCCGACGACCCGCTCGCAAAGGAGGTCATCCGCTGGATGAACAAGAGCGACGTGACCAATATCCCGTGGAATTTCACCGTGTTCCCGAGCCAGACCTATAAGGACGACCTCGGCGCAGCCCGGCTCAAATACGCTCAGGGCAGCGAGAGCTGGGATCAGGTCAAGAAGCTCGCCGTTGATGAGTGGAGCTCCGAATTCGGAGGATAACGGAGTGATCTGATGCAAAAAACGCTCAAAAAATATTTTCCGCTCTTTGTGCTTCCGACCCTTGCGGCGTTTGTGATATCGTTCCTCGCCCCGTTCTTCATGGGCATCTATCTCTCGTTCACCGAGTTCAAGGTGGTGAACGAGAGCGAATGGGTCGGCTTTAAGAATTATATCCGCATTTTTACGAGCGACGAGACTTTCCTGAATTCCCTGTGGCTCACGGTTAAATTCACCTTTGTCTCCGTGATAACGGTCAACGTCATAGCCTTTGCCGTGGCGCTGCTGATGACAAGGGGGCTGCGGGGCACCAACGCCTTCAGGACGGTGTTCTTTATGCCAAACCTGATAGGCGGTATCGTGCTCGGCCATATATGGAGCCTGATAATCAACGGCGTGCTCGGCTACTTCGGCGTTGATATCACCTATGACCCGAAGTACGGCTTCTGGGGGCTGGTGATACTGATGAATTGGCAGCTCATCGGCTATATGATGATAATCTATATCGCCGGGCTGCAAAATATCCCCGACGAGCTGAGCGAGGCCGCGGCGATAGACGGCGCGACCCCGTGGCAGACCCTCACCCGCATAACCATACCGATGGTCATGCCCTCGGTGACGATATGCTCCTTTTTGACGCTGACGAATTCCTTTAAGCTCTTTGACCAAAACCTGGCGCTCAACGGCAAGTCGGCGGATACGGCGCTGCTCGCGCTCGATATCTATAAAACCTTCTATGACCATACGGGGCTGAAGCTTGGGCAGTGGCACGGCATGGCGCAGGCAAAGGCGGTCATATTCTTTATTCTTGTGGCGGTCATAGCTTTCATTCAGCTCAGGGCGACCCGCAGCAGGGAGGTGGAGCAATGACGGGCGCAAAGCGTATAAGACAGGGGCTTGCATATATCATCCTTGTTTTCCTTGCCTTTGTTTTCTTAGCCCCGATATTCATCATCGTGATGAATTCGTTCAAGGGCAATTTCTATATTTCGGATGCTCCGTTTACCCTGCCGAGGGGCGAGACCTTTGCGGGCTTCGATAACTTCGTCAAGGGCTTCACGCAGTCTGATTTCATGCGTTCGTTCGGCAATTCGGCTTTCATCACCGTCTTTGCCGTGGCGGGGATAGTGCTGCTGACCTCGATGACGGCGTGGTATATCGTCAGGGTCAAGAATAAGCTGACCTCGGCGCTCTATTATCTCTTTATTTTCAGCATGATAGTGCCGTTTCAGATGGTCATGTATACGATGACCTATTTTGCCTTTGAGCTGAGGCTCAATAACCCGATAGGCATAGTTTTTATCTATCTCGGCTTCGGGGCGGGGCTGTCGGTCTTTATGTTCTGCGGCTTCATTAAGAGCATACCGAATGAGATCGAGGAGGCGGCGACCATTGACGGCTGTTCCCCTCTGCAAACCTTCTTTCTGATAGTATTCCCGATACTAAAGCCCACGGCGATAACCGTTGCGATACTCAACGCCATGTGGGTGTGGAATGACTATCTGCTGCCCTATCTCGTGCTCGGCTCGGGCAGCAACAAGACCTTGCCGGTCGCCGTCCAGATGGCGCTGACCGGCGGCTACGGCAACAAGGATATGGGCGCACTCATGGCGATGCTCGTGCTCTCAATATTGCCGATAATCATTTTTTATCTTTTCTGTCAGAAATATATTATTAAAGGCGTGGTGGCAGGCGCAGTTAAGGGATAAGAGGTATCGTTTATGGCGGCAATCGTATTCAAAGACGTTGTTAAATCCTTTGATAACGGCAAGGTGACGGTCATACCCGACCTGTCGTTTGAGATAAAGGATAAGGAATTCGTAGTGCTCGTCGGCCCGTCCGGCTGCGGCAAATCCACAACGCTCCGCATGATAGCGGGGCTTGAGGAGATAACCTCGGGCGAGCTGTATATCGACGAGCGCAGGGTGAACGACGTCGCCCCCAAGGACAGGGACATCGCAATGGTTTTTCAGAGCTATGCGCTCTACCCGCACATGACGGTCTATAAGAATATGGCGTTTGCGCTGAAGCTCAAAAAACTGCCTAAAAGAGAGATAGACGAGAAGGTGCGCTGGGCTGCGGATATCCTCGATATCACGCCTTACCTCGACCGCAGACCCCGCGCCCTCTCGGGCGGGCAGAGGCAGCGAGTGGCTCTCGGCAGAGCTATGGTGAGAAATCCCAAGGTGTTCCTGCTCGACGAGCCGCTCTCTAACCTTGACGCAAAGCTCCGCACTCAGATGAGGAGCCAGATAACTCTGCTGCATAAGCAGCTCCAGACCACCTTTGTATACGTTACCCACGATCAGACCGAGGCCATGACCATGGCGGACAGGATAGTGGTGATGGACAAGGGCATTATCAGGCAGTATGACACGCCGAAAAAGCTCTATGACGAGCCTGCGGACACCTTTGTGGCGGGCTTTATCGGCTCGCCGCAGATGAATTTCATCGACGCCGTGATATCGGCGGGGGAGAGCGGGCTTGAGGCAAGATTCGGCGGGGTCAGCCTCACAGTGCCGGCGGAGAAGCGTTCGGCGCTCGCTTCCTACATCGGTAAGCAGGTCATCCTCGGGGTCAGACCCGAGCATATAAGAGAGCTGCAAAAGGGTGAGGATGAGGGCGGCAAATGCGTCGTCACCGTCAAAGCGGAGCTTGCCGAGCTGCTCGGCAGCGAAATGAATATATATTTTGAACTGGACGGCAAGCGGCATATCGCCCGCATCGCTTCGGAGCTTGCCTCGGTCGGCGGCGGGGAAACGAAGCTCGTTATCGAGAGCAGGCTGACGCAATTCTTTGATAAGGAGACCACTTTGGCGATAGGAGCTAAAAAATGAGGAGCAGCGGAATACTTCTGCACATCACCTCGCTGCCGTCGCCCTACGGCATCGGCTCGCTCGGCAAGGCGGCGTATGAATTCGTCGGTTTCCTGCGCTCGGCGGGTCAGAAATATTGGCAGATACTGCCGCTGAACCCCACGGGCTTCGGCAATTCGCCCTATCAGTCGTTCTCCGCCTTTGCGGGCAACCCTTATCTGATCGACCTTGACCTGCTTGCCGAGGACGGCCTGCTCGACAGGGCGGAATACGAGGGCGCGGAGTGGGGGAACGACCCCGAGAGCGTGGATTACGGCATACTGTATGAGAAGCGAACCGCCGTGCTGCACAGGGCTTTTGAGAGTTTCAAGCCGAATGAGGAGTTCGAGACGTTCTGCGCCGAGAACGAGCATTGGCTCGAGGATTATGCGCTCTTCACGGCGATAAAAGCCTCCCTCGGCGGCAGACCGTGGTACGATTGGCCGTCGGGACTTAAAATGCGCGACCCGCAGGCGATGATAAGCGCCCGTTCGCTGCTCAGCGAGGAGATAATTTTCCGCAAAGCGGAGCAATTCTGGTTCTTTCGCCAGTGGGAGCGGCTGAAAAGCTATGCAAATTCAAGCGGGGTCGGCATTATCGGCGACCTGCCTATTTATGTGGCGCACGACAGCGCCGATGTGTGGGCGGAGCCGGGGCTTTTTATGCTCGACGATTCTCTCGAA
>OGMC01000600.1_pt1 | contig 10355 bp, 1 predicted proteins | sample 1573011 | NCBI WGS metagenome assembly OGMC01 (sample SAMEA2581888, study PRJEB24529) | metagenome | biome: Human gut stool | place: China | collected 2011
ACGTTGGGGTTGAAGGCCGCCAGCGCGTTGTAAGCGTTGATAAGAGCTCTCGTTGCCGCATTGATCGCCGTCTGGTTGGTATCGGGAGTTGCGAGGATGATACCGGCGTTATTGTAGGCGGTGTTGAATGCGTTCCAGGTGGCAGCAGTGTAGTTGCCCGCCTGAGGATTGACACCCTTATTGTAAGTGACCGATACGTTAGCGCTCTTGTTGGAGTCGCTGTTGTAGCCGAGCTTAGTGGTTGTGTAGGATGAACCGTCGCCGTTGCGAACGCCGTTGTAAACGTTCCAAAGATCGGTGGTATCATAAACCTTGTAGGTCACGTTGATGAGAGATGATGTCTCGACAAAGTGTCCTGTGTCGTAGTCCTTACCGCCTTTTACATGGAAGCCGGTCGACCACTCGAATGTATCGGAAGTGGTTGCGCTGTATGCGGGGCCTGTGCCGCCGAATGGGATGAGGTTGTAGTTGCCGTTCCAAGTATCGGCAAAACCGACATCGTCGGCGTTAAGGTTCTTAACGGTAGAAGTATCTACTGTCCACTGCGGTATCGTGGTGGCAGCGATGTGCTGATCACCCATACTGATCTCGCTGTCATAAGTACCCATGGCTATAAGCTCTGCAATACCGAAGTCCGCTTTCTCTGCAACCGACATCGTCAGCCTCATGTTGAGGTTCCTGATAGTGTCGGTGCCGGAGCCGCTGCGCTTATCCATGTAGACGGTGGATTCGGGTCTGTTATAGTCATTTGCAGTACCAAAGCTGATGTTGGCTGTTTTGCTGTCTTCGTAATACTTGCGAACCGTACCGGTGTCGTTATCAGCCTTACCGAATGCGTCGACCGCGCTGCTCATTCCGCTTTCACAACCAAGACCTTTAAGAGATTGGCCCTGGAAAGGAGCGGAGGTCGAGAAGTCGATGTAGCCTCTGTCGGTCTTTTTGCTGTTATCCTGCCAACCGGAGTACATATTCACACCCTGGATGAGGAAAAGTACAGCCATACGACCTGCGGAGTGGTTCCAAGTCTTTCTGCGTCTGGTAACATCGACACCGTTCTGCCTGAGGAAGTTCTCGGCGTGAGCGTAAGCCGTAGCAGTATAAGTGACGCCGCCAACCTTGTAGGTGATGGTGTATGTCACGTTATCGCCGGCGTTAAGCGTGCCGCCCGAAACATTCACAGTGTAGGTGTAGGAATTACCATTCTGGACAGGCATGTCCATTGCACCGAACTGAATGGAGCTCGCCTTATCCGAGGTGACCGTCGGGGCTTCGTCGAGCGCCGCGCCCGTGATCGTAAAGACGACCTTCGGATAGGACGGCGTTTCGCCTGCATAAGCAAGGGCAGAATATCTGCCGGTGTGAGCAGGGATACCCGAGGGTGTTGCCGAGATAATGTCGGTACCGTACTGGAAAGTACCGGCCTTAGCAACACGGATCACTTTCGTAGTTGCCGAGGTGTCGACTGTAAAGTTGACCTTGGAGAAGGTCAGCTTGCCGTGCGTATAATTGCTTTCGTATGCCGAAGCAATCATTGACGCAGGCGCAACAGTGAGAACCATAGCAACTACGAGAAGCATGCTGATGATCTTCTTTGCTTTGCTCAAAAATAATCCCTCCAATTTAAAATTTTGAACATGGAATAGATGGGCACTATTACACATTGTTATTATAACATCCGCGGTCAAGCCTGTCAATCTTTATTAAAATAATTATATATATAATATTATATAAAAATCGGCACGGTTTTTTTATAACCTTGCCGATATGCACAAATGCTTTTTGCCGTTTTTGTGAGTTTTGACAAACATCATTTTTTCTTGCGCTTTTCCCCCTTTTTCGTGCTGAATCAAGGCTCTCAGAGCGTCGACCGCCGCCCTCCCCCACCCCGCCGACGGGCAGATTTTTGTAGGTAAATCGTACAAGCCCAAAGTGAATTTTTAACTGTATATTCACCGAATATTTACATACTGCCGACAGCGCAGAATTTGCGCTTTTCGGATTTTTATCCCCTTTGCGTGTCTTTCCATGCCGCCATCCGTGCCCTCCTCAAACAACACTTCACTGTAATATCAAGGACTTTTTGCATTTTGGCTTCCGCAAGCTGTGTTGCCGCACGGATACGCGCCAGACGAGACGCAGCCGCAGCTCGATGCGGTGCATTAAATAATTATGCATATTTATACATTAACTTTCAGACAGAAAAAGGCCGCAGGAGCAAGCCCCTGCGGCCCGGAATTATTCAGTTACAGACTGAGGCGAACCGTTGATCAGGCAACGGTAACATCTGCGCCGGCAACAGCGGATGACCAAGCATTGCCGCGAGCCTGAGCAGTTACCGTGGCGGTGCCAGCGGTAGCGAATCTGTACTTAACGACCCAAGTGGTGGTGCCGTCGCCGTTATCGGTAACGGAAACGGTGTTCTGCGAGGTCTTGAGATAGGTGCTGGACCTGCCGGCAACTGTCAGGCGGATCCTCGAAGCATCACTGGTGGTCACGACGGTAACCTCTGCGAAGCTGCCCTTAGCAATAGCGTCGGTGGGAGTCGCAACGGAGATTACGCTGAAGGGATCCTTACCCTCAACGGGGGATACGGTCTCAGCATACTTCGTGATCTTGATGTCGTAGTTATACTCGCTGTCGAGCCACTTATTGCCGTTAACCTTGCGGTACTGAAGCTTCCAATTCTGGATCTGATAATCGTCGTTGCCGACATAGGAGAATCTGATCCTGATGTTCCAGGTCCTGACGCCGTCAGCGTCAGTGATGGTAAGGTTGTCGGGATTCTTAGCGGTGGTCGAGAAAGCGACGGTGGCAAGAGTGCCATCGGCCTCGGTCTTAGCGATCCTTACTCTGTTGACGTTGGTCGAGGTAACGACGGTCAGATAGACATAGTCGCCACGCTTAACGGTAGTCTTGGAGATGGTAGCGGAGGTGAGATCGTTGGGATCGATAGGCTCAACGTCATAGGTGTTGACGAAGTCGTAAGCGATATCCTTAGGCTCCCAAGAATCATCACTGTGAGCGACCTTAGCGCGGACCTTATAAGTGCCCTCGGTGTAGATAGCTCTGATGCTCCAAACCTCGTAATCGGTGTCAGCGGAGCCAAGTGCAACTTCTTCGCCGGCTGCATTGTAAGCCTTGATGAGGAAGAGACCGGTAGCCTCGACATCGTTGAGGTCGATGATGGGATCGTGTCTGTCATACTGCCAGTAGACCTCGGAGCCGCCGGTGTAAGCAAACTCGATCTTGATCGGGCTGCCCTTAACGGTGACTTCGTAATCAGCAACCTGTCTGCCATAGACGTTAGGAGTAACTCTGGTAACGTTCTGGATGCGGCAGATGCTGAGATCCTGCTTCCACTGAGCGGTGAAGGTGATGCCCTCAGAGGTCATGTTGCCGACTGCGGGTGACCAACCGTTGAAGGTGTAGCCATACTTGGTGGGCTCTTCGGTGGGAGCAACGATAGCAGTGTCAAATTCGGTGGGAACGGTAACGCTGGTCTTGCCGTCGGCGAAAGCACCGCCGTTAGCGTCGAAGATAGCGTCATAGGTGTTAGCCTTGAACTGAGCGGTGTAGGTAACATCCTCAGTGCCCATTGCTACAAGCTCCTTATCCCAGCCGGTGAAGGTGTAACCGATCTTGGAGGCCGGAGGAGCAACGGGGATCTGACCGAACTCAGTGGGAACGATAGTCTCAACGCCGTCAATTACGAAGATAGCGTTGTGGCTGTCGGTGGACCACTTAGCGGTAAGGGTGATGTCCTCAGCGGGCATGGTGGTGAAGGTGTAAGCAACGCCGTCCTTATACCAGCCTGCGAAGGTGTAACCGGCCTTGGTGGGAGCTGCGGGAGCAGCAACTGCGGTGCCGTAATCCTGAGTGATAGGAGCGACATCGGAGCCACCGTCGGTATTGAAGGTGATGGTGTACTGGTTAACAGTCCACTTAGCGGTTATGGTCATGTCCTCAGCGGGGATGGTCTCGGGGATAGCCTTATCCCAGCCTGCGAAGGTGTAACCGACCTTAGTGGGAGCTGCGGGAGCAGTAACTGCGGTGCCGTAATCCTGAGTAATGGGAGCAACAGCAGTGCCGCCATCGGTAACGAATGTGATGGTGTACTGGTTGATCTTGAATACTGCGGTAACGGTGACGTCTCTTGCGGGCATCGTTGCGGGGATGGTAGCATCCCACTTAACGAAGGTGTAGCCTTCCTTGACGGGAGCCGCAGGAGCCTCGATATCAGCGCCGTAGTAGTAGGTTACGGGAGCCTCAACGCCGTCAACGACGGTCTTGAAGGTGTACTGATTGCGTGAATAGTAAACAGAGAGGACGAGCGAGCCGTCGGGAGCAACGGTGCCGGAAAGGACGCTGTTGTCTGCGATGGTGAAGCCGGTCTTTTCTGCTGCGGGGTAAGTGACGGAGCTGTCGGCAGTAGCGGTGTAGCTCAGAACCTCGGGCTCGCCATAGTTGCCGTCAAGACCCATGGTGTAAACATTGACCTTGTAATCAACGTTCTGGGCAACATACATTGCGTCGTATCTTGCGCCGTCAACGCCGATAGCGGTAAGGGCGGGATTCCAACCGGTGAAGGTGTAGCCGGTCTTGGAAGGATCTGCAGGTGCGACGATCTGCTCGCCCTCTGCATAGGAATTAACGTCGCCGTAGGCTGCGCCGTCAACAAGGAATGTTGCCTTATACTTCGCATTCTCAACGAATATTGCGGTGTAAGTTACATCGGCAGTACCCATGGTCTGCGGGAAGGTAACAACGTTAGTGCCGTCAAGTGACCAACCAGCGAAGGTGTAGCCGTCCTTGGTGGGAGGAGTTGCGGGGGCAGCGATCTCTGCGCCCTCGGCGTAAGTTGCGCTGCTGTAAACAGCGTCGTTAGCCATGAAGGTTGCGGTGTGCTCCTGAACGGGAGTGCTGCCGGTGCTGATAAGGAACTGCTGGGTCATGCCCGCATAGTCGAACATGCTTGCATTGAAGATTGGACTCTTTTCAAACGACTTTGCAGTGGCCTTGCCGTCTTGATCGGAAACAGCAATGTAGCTGGTGCCCACCGACTGATGAAGCTTTGTAGCTTCTTCAGGGAGGAAGGTCTTGGCAATTGTGCCGTTTGCTGCTTCATCTCTGACCTTCAGTGTGGCTTCACAAATGTACATATCATCGGTAAGCTTATAACCGGTGGTATCAGTACCGTAATAAATATTCAGAGCGTAGAAGTCTATCTGCTTTGCAAACTCAATATCCTCTGCAGCAGTGAAAATTTTACTGCCATAGCCAGCGGAAGCTGAATAAGTAAGATACTTACTACCGGCAGTTGCAAAGTTGGGGATAAGGCTGAACTGGGGATCATGCTCATCTCTGGTATAATTGGGATTGATTTCCGAAAGTGCTGTCTTTGAAAAAACTTTGGGGTAGTTGCTGGTGGGATAAGCCTTGCCCTCGACAAGATCCGGGCCGAATTTTGCCGACCAGCCGCTTGCCTGACCGTTGGTTATATCAAAAACATTTCGATCAACCAAAAGGTCAAAACGACCATTAAAAAGGTAGAAAGAAGACTTGATATACCATCTGACGGTAAGCTCATCTCCGGGCGCGACGATATGATCCGTGGGGGGACCGTCCGCCTCTAAGTACTCTGCAGCAATATACAGGAAACCGTCGGGATACTCTGCTTCAAGCTCTGCATAAGTCTTGATGTGAGTAGTGTATGGCTGCATTGTCGCTGCTGATGCGTCAACGGCAAATACACCGCCGAGCATCGAGAACATTCCGAGCACCATTGTGAGAGCAAGGAATGAACTCAGAAAACGCTTAAATTTTGACATTAGCTCATTTTCCTCCTTTTATTATGATCACAATATTAAATTGTGCTTCATCCTAAATATATTTTGGATAAGTAAGAGCTTTGGCGAGCATGCCGATGCCGAAATCAGCATCGGCACGCTCTGTTATTAAATCTGTTATGACACAAACTCACCGTCAACGGATACCATACCGCCCTGGCTTGTCTGAGAAATATCGGCGTCCATCTCGACATACATATCGAAATACATGGAGTCCATAGCGTCAGCTTCGTAGTCGTAGTTAACGTCACCGCCGAAGTACTTATACTTCAGGTTATCTTCACCGATCCAGTCTTCCTCAAACTCCATAAAGAGGTCGAGTGGCATCTGGTCCATTGCGTTGATTTCGCCGTCGCCGTCAACATCGCCGCGAAGTACAAGCATATAAATGGCTATGACTTCTTCGGTCTCTGCATTCTTTACAACAAGGAGCGAACCGGTGCTGTTAATACCTGCCGCATTCGGGAGGAGTTCAACAGTCGTATTTTCAAGAGTGTCAGCATTGACAACCCCTTCGAAGCCGCTTATTCCGCCTTCGGGGATACCGAAGATGAGGCCTGTAAGCTCATAGCTATTCTGATCCGCAAGGACAACACCGCCGACATAATCGAGAAGCTCTCTGTTCTCCTCTATCCACGGAGAGTACGGTTCAGCATAAGCGTTGTAGGTGGAGTATCCGGCGTCGGTGATGAGTGCCCATACGGGGTCTGCTCCGCCCTGACCTACTTCCTTAATGTTAGCTATTGCGTCAACAAGGTTCTGAGCTATCTCAGCGATCTTCTTGTTGTTTTCGACAGTATCAGCAAGGTTTCTGTCGATTTTCTTTGCAGCGGTATAAGCCGCATAGAAAGCGTCATAGCTGTCCTTGGTGAATACCTTGTAGGTGTTGTTCTCCTCGGGGGTAGCCGCCTGGTTAAGGATGCTCTGCGAAGCAGTAACAGCATTATCAAGAGCGGTGTAGTCGCAGCCCTTAACAAGTCTCTTCCAGCTCGAGATCAGGTTGACCATAGCAACGTTGACCTTGGAGGGGGTAAGATCGGCGGGATTCTCCGCAGTGCCGGTGGCCTCTGCAGCAACCTTCAGTGCGAAGGTCTTAGCATGCTGATAGTTATTCCAGGATTCTGAGGTGTAGTAGGAAGCGCCGCCTGCGTTGATATCTGCGTTGGTGATGCACATAGCAATGACCTTTTCAAGCTTGGACTTGTTGGCAACAAGTCTGATCAGACGGCCGCCGGTAAGTTCAAGCATATGGATCGCATAAGCCGATTCGATCGAGCTGACTGCGCTCTTATTCGCGGTATTTTTGTCATAAGCCTTGATAGAGTCGTTGAACGCCGCAAGCTCTTCATCAGTATAGTCGCCCTCAAGCGGAGTATTGATGTAGAATACCTGAGAATTAATGATCTTGTTGGCTCTGTCTCTTGCAGTCCTGAACTGATTGTAAGTGTGAGGAACATAGTCACGCATACCGAAGAACGGGAAGCCGTCCTCATAGTAGTTCATGGGCTCGCGATAATTATAGGTCTTGCCGTTTGCGTTATAGGTCTTGGTGACAAAGTCATGACCCTTGTTGATTGCAGCGAGAGCCTGCTCGATACCGCTGACACCGGCGTCTATAGCATGCGCTTCAAGAGCTTCAATAGCGTTGGTAAGAGCCTCTGCATACTGCTGATAAAGGTTCTCAAACTTGCCGTCGGTTGCTCTGATGTCACTCTCAAAGGTGCTGCCGGTCTTCGGCTTAAGAGCAAGTGTAGCAGCATTATTCAGCGCGGTGGTGTAGTCTGACCACAGAGTCTGAGTAACGGTGTCGCTGTTATAGTCGCCCTGCTGGCGGTTAGCCGCAACAGCGTTTGCAAAGATGGAACCAAGGTTATAATCGTTATAGATGTGGACATTAATGGGGACGTTGACATTGGTGCCGCCGACATTGACAGCTGCGGTAATGGTATACTTACCGACCGGAACGCCGCCGTTGTTGCCGATGACGATAGGATCGCCATTGTCGTCATATACAGTGTTGCCGTTTTCATCCAGCTGATAAGTGGGCTCTATTCTCTCGTAATTCTTGCCGTCAGCCTTCTTGGCTATCTCGAACGGGCTGAGGAAGTAAGTACCCTCTTCACCGGTCATGCTGACACTCAGAGCGTTAGCATCACTGTTGATAACTGCGAACGGATAGGAGCTGTTGCCGTTGGTAACGCCGGTAACGGTTGCCGTGGCAGCACTGCCGCCCTTGTTATCCTTAATACGGATACCGTGGCTGCCGATGCTCGAGAGAGCCTTGCCGCTCTTGATATAGATTTCAGACTCGTACTTGACGGAGCGGCTGTTGCCGGCGTCAATCGACTTCTCAATGGAGTCGTCATCCTTATCTGCACCTGCGGGAGCAACATAAGAATAGGTGGTGTTTACAAGCTTGGTTCCCTCACCGCCGAGGTAACTACCGTCTTCGAGCCTAACTTTATACTCGATAGTGAATTCAAGAAGCTGACCATCCTGGAGGTTGGAGAGCTTAACCTTCTTCTTCTCGCCGCCGGCAAGGGTGTTACCGGAGCCAATGCCCGCAATTGAAACGGACTGCGAAACACCGCCGTTCTTATAGGCCTTAACGGTTGCGCTGACTATTTCATAAGTATAAAGGCTATCCTGGGTGAAGGTGCCGTCCTTATCTGTATAGCCGGTATTAACGCCGCTGGAGCCGTTGTAGACGAGGAAGCCCTCATCGTCGGAAGCGGAAATAACCGAAGGCATGTAGTTCTGAAGCTCTTTGAACGACTGAGCGTCGCTGAGGCCAAGGATCATGCAGACAACGGGAAGAGCGACATTAGCTATCTGAACGCCTCTACCGTTAATGGTAGTACCGTTGGTAGCGCCGCTGAAGGAGCTGGTACCGAGGGACTTAAGAATGTCAGCGACCATGGAGCCGAGAAGGTTATTCTCAAGAATACCGTCGATGGTCGTTACGCCCTGCTTAAATACGTTGGGGAAGAGAAGATCAAAAACATTATTAATTATGTTGATGATAACAGGAATACCTGTCATCGTTGCAAATGCGCCGTTGGGATTCCTCTTGAAGATTTCTGCGAAGCCGCTTGCATCAAGGTTGGTGAGCGGGTAAACAATGTTGTCAAAGATAAAGGACTTTGCAACATATTCGTTACCGGCAATTTCTTCAGAGATCCAAGGATTGTTACCTGACTTGATGGGGATTATCGCATCAATAAGGGTATCAAAGTCGGACCAAACATCATTAGCGGTAAGTCTGCCGACACTGCCGATGTAATCGTCGCTCTTGAAGTCAAGGGCTAAGATCGAGCCGTAAGTGCTGACTGCCCAAGCCGCTATCTGAACGAAGTTATTCTCATAGGAGCCGGTGTCGCCCTGATACTTAAGAAGGCCGTTTGCCGTGATGGGGTTCGAGGAGGTCTTGCCGGGAACCATATCAAGGCCCTGATTGAGGTTGTAAACCGCAACATCAAAGAGGATGTCAAGGCACTTGTTGACTATTGCAGTGTTATATTCGCCGTCGGTGCCGTAGGCAGACCTATTAGGCTTCGTGTAGGTGATCTCGGGAATATCCTGCCATGCAAGCTGCTCAACTGCACTGTAGCAAACATCAGCGATGGTCTGGCAGCTCTCATCAATGTAGATCCACTTGACCGAGCCGTTGAAGATAGCTCTGAGGACGTAAGAAACGACCTGCTGATCATTCATGGTTGCGATTTCCGAAGCGGGAACCGTCTTGAAGTATGAGGGGAAGAAGAGATCGCCGCTGATCTGGAGCACGAATTTTGCAACAGAGCAAACATTCTGGAAGAGATACTGGTTGCCGCCCTGAATCCAAGTCCAGCTATAGTTCTGATCGCCGATCTGGACGTTGTTCTTCAGGATCGCATTAGCGAACTCGCCTGCGATATCGTTTAACTTATCAACGAAAGTATCATTCGCACCGAATGTGCTGAAATCGACCTTGGGAACTACGGCATTAAGGTTGAAGAGCTTTGCTAGGGTGTTTGTCTTCATAAGCTCAGCTTCATCAAAAGCTTCACCGTCGTAGTTGGGGTCATAGGTGGGGTTGTTTTCCCAAAGCTGAGTATTCTGGTTGTATACGGTCTTATTTTTCTTTTCGGCGAGATACTCAACGCCGCAAAGCTGACGGAGCCAAGGTCTCGTAAGTCTGTTGAGAACAGGAACAGCAACATAATTGTATGCCTGACGCATAATAGCCTCGATAAAGTCGTAGGCCTTTACATTGCCGGTTATGTCGACAAGTGAATAATCCGGATTATGGCCGGTGGTTTCACCTTCATTAACTCTCACGCATCCGCCGAGGCCGAAGGGGACCCACTGATTGGGATGAACCCAGCCGTAGTAATCATATTTTGTAGTGTCGGGAGCAGTCTCGCCATACTTCTCGGAGAAAGCATATTCCTTGTAAAGAACATATGAATACTTGTCCTTTGAATTCGCTATGTCACCGAACTTGTCATCAAGCTTCTCCCAAGTACC
>OGMC01000603.1_pt1 | contig 10308 bp, 9 predicted proteins | sample 1573011 | NCBI WGS metagenome assembly OGMC01 (sample SAMEA2581888, study PRJEB24529) | metagenome | biome: Human gut stool | place: China | collected 2011
CTTTGATAATGTGGTAGAGGACCTGGAGCCTACCGGCATCCATTCTGTAACATTGGATAAGGAGACTGGTAATAAGGCCATTTACGACCTGAACGGCCGCCGCATAACCGAGGCAATGAAGAAGGGCGTATACATCAAGAATGGCAAGAAAATCAGCGCGAAGTAATGTTGAGTGTTGAGTGTTGAATGTTGAATGTTGAGTGTTGAATATTACAATTAAAAGATAGGAATCCCCTGGTGCTTTCTGTGGCATCAGGGGATTTTTTTTCGCTTAATACGTAAAAAGAGGGGGGCAATACATAAAAAATGAGGGTAGGGACGAAAAAAAGTGCGAAAAAACTTGTTTGGTACGAATATTTTTCGTATATTTGCAGCAGAACAAAGTATTTAAAAAACTACAGAAGCCCGATATTCAGGCTGGGCTTATTCAGGTGGATTTATACAAGTGAACTTATATCAGGATATATATTAGGATATATAGAGAATATTTAGTAAATTATTAAACAACAAGAACTAATGAAACGAAAATTACACTTTAAAAACATATTGGCATTGTTGCTGCTGCTGGTATATTCTCCTTCGGAGGCTAAGCGGATAACTCAATGGCAGGCACAGCAGCAGGCTTATAGCTTCTGGGGAAAACAGATGCCGCAGAAAGCTAGAGCCAAGAGCCGGACGGCTAATACCGCATCGCGCTCTGATGCTTATTATGTTTTCAACAATGACGCAGGCGGATTCGTCATTATAGCAGGTGACGACGCAGTAGCGCCAGTTTTGGGGTATACCTCAACAGGAACATTTGATGCAGGAAATCTGCCCGACGGATTGAAGGACCTGCTCAAGAGTTATGAACGGCAGATAGCAGCGCTGGCTAACAGCAATCAGGCGAACCAGACTGCCACAAGAACCGGTTTCAGCGGCGAAAAGCTGCTCAATACCGCGAAATGGGACCAGATGGCTCCATTCAACAAGTACACGCCAAACAAATATCCGGTTGGCTGTGCGGCTACGGCTGGTGCCATCGTGATGCAGTATCACGGTTATCCTGCCAAGGGCACCGGAAGCCATTCCTATAAATGGGACGGCAAGACCCTGACTGCCCAATTCGAGCACGAATATGATTGGGCAAACATGCCTGCGCGATATGACGGAACCAACGCTGCTGACTTCGACGGCGTGGCAAGGCTCATGTCAGACCTCGGTGTGGCTGTGGATATGCAGTATGCTGAAGACGGTAGCGGTTCGTATATAAGCGATCTGGTGGCCGCCATGCAGAAGTATTTCGGCTACAGCAAGATTTCGCATCAGATGTCAATAGAAGCTGGGAGCGCAGAGGAATGGAACGAAAAGTTGCGCGGAGAGATTGATGCCAACCGTCCTGTGCTCTATGCTGCATTCGACTCTATTGGTGGCGGTCATGCCTTCGTGATAGATGGTTACAAGGACGATAGCTTCAGCGTAAACTGGGGCTGGGGCGGTCTTTGCAACGGGTTCTACCATATAGGAGCCCTCAATCCGCAAAACGAAGAAGGAAAGCCAGTTGCCAGTCGGTATAACGTTGGCCAGATGGCAGTATTCGGCATGGAGCCATCTGACGGAAAGGAAAAAATCTCTGATATGAGATTCACGAAGATGACTGACTATCTTCAGGAAATGAATATGAATGTTACTGATGTGAAGAAGGGACAGAAATGTATCGTCTTTTCAGTACCAATCAAAAATGAAGGAAAACAGAACTTTGACGGAGTACTTGCCATGGCTCTGATGAATGCTAAGGGCGAGATTCGGGAGATTATATCATCCAGCACCAAGACGATTAAAGATTTTGGACGGGGCTACATCTATCCTAAATTGGTCTTTACGGTTCTGAGTACTGTAGATGCAGAACCGGGTGATTATCTGGCTGTTGTGGCTAAGAGAAATGGCTCGGAGGAGTATATGGAACTGTATGGTCAGGACTTTGAGAGACTGCGTCTGCCGGCAACCGGATACGAACCTCGCACATTTGAGGTGAGAACCAAAATAGGAGAAGGTGTAACATTCGAGGAAGCAGGAAGCCAGTATAATCCTTCCCGCAATTTCTATAATGGCAAACCTGTCATCGGCTCCACTTATTACTATTATCTGACGGTGGATGAAGGCGTATCAAAGTATTATGCACTGGTGGATGGTAAATTGGCTGAAAACATCGTGTTTGGTGCTGGAAGCGTGAACAGCGTAAGAGGTCTTGAACCGGTTTATGAACTCGAGGTAAGGACTTACCGCAACCTGGAGTCTACCGGCATCCATTCTGTAACATCGGATCAGGAGACCGGAAATGATGCCATTTATGACCTGAGCGGCCGCCGCATTACGGGGGCTATGAAGAAGGGTATATACATCAAGAATGGCAAGAAATTCTGCGTGAGATAATGATTAGTGATTAATGATTAGTGATTAGTGATTATTACGATTACTGATAATATAAAAATCCCCTGGTGACTTTGTGGCATCAGGGGATTTTTTTTCTTATTACGAAAAGAGAAGGGTGATCAGTGGGATGGTGATGATGCTGCCAACCGTGGTGATGAACGTCATCTCGGTGATGAGCGAAGGATTGCGGCCGTATTTCAGACAGAACATCGTGCCGAAACTCGCTACGGGCATCGCAATGACAACCGTATTGATGTCGTTGACCTGATCGCTTACACCACATACCTTGAACAGAAAATAAATGCTCAGAGGTACTACCACAAGACGCAAGAACGAGGAGAGGTATACCTTAGGACTGCCGATAATCTCCTTCACCGGCAACTTAGCCATCGAGGAACCAATAATCATCAGGGCTGCCGGAACCGTTATGTTGCCCACCATCGTTACCGGACGCGCAATGATATCAGGCGTATGAACCCCGAAAGCTACCAGGAGGGCGGCAACAAAGGCACCCAGAAGAGCCGGAGAAAACAGTACCTTAGGATTGAACTGTTTGACGCTGTACTCGCCCTTGATGAGCATGACACCTGCCGTAAAAATAAAAAAGGTGTTCGGCATGTTGAGCAAGGCGGCATAAAAAATGGCCTTCGGACCGAATATGCTCGAAACGATAGGGTAGCCGATGAAACCTACGTTGGCAAACATCAGCGCAAAACCTATCATGCCCTGGTCATCATGATTGCGAGTGATGAGACGCGGCACCCAGAAACCGAATACCAGCAAAAGGATGTAGGTAAGAAAACCTACGCCCAGAAGGGGGAGGATGAGCGTGCGGTCGGGCAGCTCATCGCCCATTACTGACGAGAGCACCAGCAGGGGACAGGTGATATCTACCACCATGCTGGATAGCTTCTTGTCAAACTTGTCGCCCATATATCCCAACTTGCAGGCGACGTAACCTAAAATCACGATGATGAAAAGTATCACCATCACTTCCAAATTCTCCATTTATCCTGAAAATCTATACCTTATATATATATGTATGCCGGAATCCCGATATTCTCTCGGAATTTCCGGCAAAAATGGGTTAATCGATAAATCGCCTGGTAATATCTCCGTAGTTCTCGATGCGGCGGTCGCGGAGGAATGGCCACCAGCGGCGCACATTCTCGCTGTGCTTCAGGTCGATATCTACCACCAGGCTCTCTTCTTCCTGATCGCTGGCGCGGTAGTAGAGCTCGCCCTGAGGACCGGCTACGAAACTGCTGCCCCAGAACTGGATGCCCTCGGTCTGACCGCTTGGATCAGGCTCGAAACCTACGCGGTTTACGGCGATGACCGGCAATCCGTTGGCTACGGCATGGCCACGCATCACGGTAGTCCACGCTTCGCGCTGGCGCTGCTGCTCCTCCTCGGTATCATAGGTAGCATAGCCGATGGCGGTAGGATAGATGAGCATTTCGGCTCCCTGCAGCGCCATCAGACGGGCTGCTTCGGGATACCACTGGTCCCAGCAAACCAGCACGCCGAGCTTGCCTACAGAGGTCTGGATAGGGTGGAAACCGAGGTCGCCCGGTGTGAAATAGAACTTCTCGTAGTAGGCAGGATCGTCGGGGATATGCATCTTGCGGTATTTTCCGGCAATGCTTCCATCTTTCTCCATCACTACCGCCGTATTGTGGTAGAGCCCCGGAGCGCGGCGCTCGAAGAGGGAGGTGACGATGACGACGCCGAGATCCTTGGCAAGCTTGCCGTAGAAATCGGTCGAAGGGCCCGGAATAGGCTCTGCCAGGTCGAAGAGGTCAACATCCTCTACCTGACAGAAATAGAGGGAGTTATGAAGCTCCTGAAGCACGATGAGCTCTGCGCCGCGATGGGCGAGGTCGATGATGCCTTCTGCCAGGCGCTGCTTGTTGTTGGCGATATCTGCCGTATTATGAAGTTGTAATAAACCGACGTTCATTTTTTACTTTTAATGTTAAATGTTGAGTGTTAAATGTGGAATGTTGAGTCTCTGAGGGCGCCTTCGGGCAACTGCATGGTGATGCAGTGGATGCTGCCATGCTGGCGGATGATGGTCTGTGAATCTACGCCGATGATTTCGCGGTCGGGGAAGGCGAGCTGAATCTGCTTGCGTGCCTCCTCGTCCTTTTCCGGCTGATTGTAGGTGGGATAAATCACCGCCTTGTTCAGTATCAGGAAGTTGGCGTAGGTGGCTGGCAGGCGGTCGCCCTCGCCCTCAGGGTTGGTGGTGAGGCAGTCGCCCTCATCATAGATAGGGTCGGGCATCGGCAGTTTGAGCAAGCGGTAAGGGTATCCCTCCCAGGTGAAGAGGCCCTTGAGTTGCTTTTCCAGCGCCTGGAAGTCTTCATACTGCTCATCTTCCGGATTATCGCAGCCTACATATAATAAGGTGTCGTGTGGAGCCACTCTCACGATGGTGTCGATGTGGCCGTCGGTATCATCGCCTATCAGATTGCCGTGATCCAGCCAGACGACTCTCTTGAGCTGGAAGAAAGTCTGCAGCAGATGGTCGATGCTGTCGTGGTCGAGCGGCTGGTTGCGGTGAGGCGCCAGCAGGCACTGTGAGGTGGTGAAGAGTGTACCCTTTCCGTCACTCTCGATGCTGCCTCCTTCGAGCACGAATCCCTGGTGGTTCTCTATATCGGCATTGAAGGCTGCCTGATAGTATAGTTGCAGGGTGATGGCATTATCCTTCTCCCATCTGAACTTTTCGCCCCAGCCGTTGAACTTGAAGTCGAGTATGCGGTAAGGCACCATCCAGGTGTTCTGTTTTTTGCGCAGCACCATGGTGAGGGGTCCGTGGTCGCGCACCCAGGTATCATTGCTTTCTACCTCGTAGAGCAGCACGCGGCTCATCTGCTCGGCAGAGAGCTTTTTCTTGAGCTGGTATCGGGTGGCAGGCACATCGGGTGTAGCCACAAGCAGCTGCTCGTAGCGCGTGATGATATCTACCAGTTCGAGATAAGTATCTGTAATTTCAGGCAGATACGGCTTCCAGTCGGTGCCGGCATGTGGCCAGGTGAGCATGATGGCGCTCTGTGGCTCCCATTCGGCAGGGAGTGCGAAATCGCAGGGTAATGTAGATTGATGCATAAGCTATACTATTTTTATGATACGATGTTCTAAACCAATTTATTATACTCTGTTCTTCATCGGGAACCTTTCCTTGGGGACGGGCTCCGTTCTGCTTTTATGAAGTATGCTTGCAAAATTAATAAAAAATCTACAACTATCGGCTGTTTTTGTGAAATATTTTGCGCAAAAGCGAAACTTTGTATTAAAAAAGTTTAAACGGAGGGCTGTATGGAGATAAAATCGGGGAAAAATGAGTAACTTTGCAGTCTAAAAATAAAATATTGAATAGGAGCGTGAAAATAAAACAGGTAGTTGATGCCCTTGAACATTACGCGCCTCTGCCCTTGCAGGAAGGATATGATAATGCCGGCCTGCAAGTTGGATTGACAGAGGCGGTAGAAATGTCAGGGGCATTGTTGTGTCTTGACGTTACTGAAGCCGTGGTAGACGAGGCCATCCAGAAGGGATGTAACCTCATCGTGAGCCATCATCCGCTGATATTCCGCAAACTGGCGAGAATCTCGGACGAGAACTACGTGCAGCGTACCGTGCGCAAGGCGATTAAGAATGATATTACCATCGTGGCGATGCATACCAACATGGATGCGGCGGCGGGCGGCGTGAACTTCAAGATTGCCGAGAAACTGGGACTGCGAAACGTGCAGTTCTTTGCTGGCGAGAAGGAAGTGGACGGCGTGAAAGGTGGCGAGGGCGTCATCGGAGAGGTGGCTGAGGACCTGGCAGCCGACGATTTGGTGCTGATGCTTAAGGAGCGGTTTGGCGTGGAGTGCGTGCAGTGTAACCAGTTGCTTCGCCGTCCTATCAGGAAGGTGGCACTCTGCGGTGGAGCAGGTGCTTTCTTGCTCGACGCAGCCATCAAGGCGGGTGCCGATGCCTTCATTACGGGCGAGATGAGTTATCACGAGTATTTCGGCCACGAGCAGGAGATACAGATATGCGTCATCGGCCACTATCAGAGTGAGCAGTTTACGGGCGAAATCTTCCGCAGCATCATCCAGGAGAATTTCCCTGATGCCAAATGCTGCATCTCGGAGATAAATACGAATCCGATATTGTATTTATAGGTTGGAAGGGCGCAAGCCTCATTCAACATTCAACATTTAACATTCAACATTAAAAAAAATAAAGTTATGGCAAAGAAAGATCCTACAGATTTGACAGTGGAAGAGAAGTTGAAGGCTCTCTATCAGCTTCAGACCACCTTGTCTGCAATTGATGAAAAGCGTGCGTTGAGAGGTGAGTTGCCTCTCGAAGTTCAGGATTTGGAAGACGATATTGCTGGTCTTACCACCCGTATCGAGAAAATCCAGACCGATATTGAGCAGTTTGACCGCGCCATCGATCAGAAGCAGCACGAGATTGAGGAGGCTCAGGCTAGCGTGGAGCGTTATAAGAAGCAGCTCGAAATGGTTAGCAACAACCGCGAGTATGATACTTTGAGCAAGGAAATCGAGTTCCAGGAGCTGGAAATCGAACTTTGCAGCAAGAAGATCCGCGAGGCGCAGCAGACAATCAACGAGCGCCTGTACGACCTTCACAAGGCTGAGGACCAGAAGGCAGACCGCGAGAAGGGCTTGGTAATGAAGCGTTCTGAGCTTGAGTCTATCATGGCTGAAACCCGTGAGGAAGAGGAGAATTTGAAGGAGAAGGCATTCGAGCTCGAGAAGAAGATTGAGCCACGTTTGCTCCAGAGCTTCAAGCGCATCCGTAATGGTGCCCGCAACGGTTTGGGTATCGTTTACGTGCAGCGTGATGCATGTGGCGGTTGCTTCAACAAGATTCCACCTCAGCGCCAGCTCGATATCAAGATGCACAAGAAGATTATCCCTTGTGAGTATTGTGGCCGTATCCTCATCGACCCAGAATTGGCTGGTGTTAAGATTGAGTCTCCTAAGACTGAGGAGAAGCCAAAGCGCAAGCGCGCTATCCGCAGAAGAAAGACTGAGGATGAGGATTAAAAGATACAATGAAGGCTCGCCAAAATTGCTTGGCGAGCCTTTATTTTTTTCCGTTTCAGGCAGATGAGAAATCTGTCTTTTTTTCTAGATTCCTCTCTTTTTTAGATTCCTCTTGCCTTGTAGATGCGGTCTTTGGCGTCGTTGATTTCCTGGAATTTCTTCTCGGCTGCACGGCGCACATCTTCGCCTAGGGCTGCTACCTTGTCAGGATGATGCTTGAGTGCCATCTTGCGGTATGCGGCCTTCACCTCATCGTTTGAGGCGTCAGGACTGATGCCCAGAACACGGTAGGCATCATCCAGGCTGCCTGCTGAAGAAGCCCCGCTCTCAAGGTTCAGCATCTGGTCTACATCCTCGGCAGAAAGACCCATGTGGATGGCCATCTCCTTGAGTGCCTGAATCTCCTGAGAATTCACAACTCCATCGGCCTGGGCTATCATGACGAGGAAATTGAGCAACTGCAGGCGCTGTTCATACATCATGTTGGCACGTATCTGATGACAGCTGTCCTGTATCACCGAACGGTACTGCTGCATGCCCATCTGCTTCTGCTGTTCGAAGAGTTTGAGGAGGATTTCCTCGCCCTGTTGCTTGGCTGCCTCGCCGAAATTCTGACGCAGGAAGCGGCGCACCATCTCCATCTCGGAATGCATGATCTTGCCATCTGCATTGATGATGTATGAGCTGAGCACCAGCAGCGAGAACATGAAGGAGTTTCGCTCTCCCTCATAGCTCTGCTGGCGGCTGTAGCCCTGGTTGCCGAAGCCCTGGCGGCCGTTGTGCTGCTGGCCGCTGTAGGCATCGTAGGCGTTGTTGTAATGGTGGTCGCCGTCGCGGTTTACCGCATCCAGTCCGTGCTCAAAGAGGGAACCGAGGGCATAGCCTGCCAGGGCTCCCAGCGGACCGGCTGTGATGAAACCGAGCACACCACCAATCCATTTACCTGCTGCCATCTTTTAGTTGTTGAAATAGTAGAGGAAAGAAGCGATGCCTGAGAGGGCTGGCTTGCGCTGACCTTCTATTTCGATGTCAAACTTGATGCTGGTCTTGCAGATGCCACGGATGTTCTGGATGTCGTGGAAAGTGGCTACCAGGCGCACGCGTGAACCGGTGATGACTGGCTGACCGAACTTCATCTTGTCCATGCCGTAGTTTACGAGCATCTTGAGGTTATTTACCTCGATAATCTGCTGCCAGAGGTATGGGAGTACTGAGAGGGTGAGGTAACCGTGAGCAATGGTGCTGTGGTAAGGGCTCTCTACCTTGGCGCGCTCTACGTCTACGTGGATCCACTGTGGGTCGAGTGTAGCGTCTGCGAACTTGTTGATACGATCCTGATCAATCTGCAACCAGTCTGATTCTCCTAACTTCTCACCGAGGTGAGATGCAAATTCCTCGTAGGAATTGATTACTAATTTTGCCATTTCTTATTTTTCTCTTTATTATAAATATTATTGTTTTCTATTTTCCGTCTTCAGCTTTCAACTGTTAACTTTTAACTATTAACTTTCAGCTCAAATCAGTCTCTTCTGAAAATATCGCGGGTGTAAACCTTCTCTTCCACATCATCCAGGCATTTGTCATATCGGTTGGCGATGATGGCCTGGCTCTGCTGCTTGAAGGCATCCAGGTTGTTTACGATGCGGCTTCCGAAGAAGGTGGTTCCGTCTTTCAGCGTAGGTTCGTAGATGATGACCTGCGCGCCCTTTGCCTTGATGCGCTTCATCACACCCTGTATGCTGCTCTGGCGGAAATTGTCGCTGTTGCTCTTCATCGTGAGGCGGTATACGCCGATGGTGCAAGGCTTCTCTTCCTCCTCGCTGAAGTTGTTCTGGTTGGCATAATCGTAGTAGCCGGCCATGTTCAGCACGCGGTCGGCGATGAAATCCTTGCGGGTGCGGTTGCTCTCTACAATCGCCTGAATCAGGTTCTCAGGCACATCGGCATAGTTGGCGAGCAGCTGCTTGGTATCTTTCGGCAGACAGTAGCCGCCGTATCCGAAGGAAGGGTTGTTGTAGAAGGTGCCGATGCGAGGGTCCAGACCCACACCGTCGATGATCGCCTTGGTGTCGAGGCCCTTCATTTCGGCGTAGGTATCCAGCTCGTTGAAGTAGCTCACGCGCAGGGCGAGGTAGGTGTTGGCGAAGAGTTTCACGGCTTCTGCCTCGGTAAGTCCCATAAACAGGGTTTCTATGTCTTGCTTGATGGCTCCCTCTTTCAGCAGTTCTGCAAAGGTGCGGGCTGCCTGCTCCAGTCGCTCGTCACCGTTCGGTCTGCCCACGATGATGCGGCTCGGGTAGAGGTTGTCGTAGAGTGCTTTGCTCTCGCGCAGGAATTCGGGAGCGAAGATGATGTTCTTGCTGCCCGTTTTCTGGCGGATGCTTTCGGTGTAGCCTACCGGGATGGTGCTCTTGATGACCATGATGGCATCGGGATTCACCTGCATCACCAGGCGGATGACTTCTTCTACGTGCGAGGTGTCGAAGTAGTTTTTCACCGGATCATAGTTGGTTGGTGTGGCAATCACTACGAAATCGGCATCCTTATAGGCTTCTTCTCCATCGGTTGTGGCTTTGAGGTTGAGTTCCTTTTCTGCCAGATATTTCTCTATGTATTCGTCCTGGATAGGCGAGCGGCGTGAGTTGATGAGCTCCACCTTTTCGGGAATCACGTCTACTGCCACCACCTCATGATGCTGGCTCAGCAGGGTAGCGATGCTCAGGCCTACATATCCTGTTCCGGCTACGGCTATTTTTATCTTTTTATTCTCCATTTCTTTCTGTTCTTTTAGGCAGTCTATACCTTAATATATATATTA
>OGMC01000607.1_pt1 | contig 10208 bp, 7 predicted proteins | sample 1573011 | NCBI WGS metagenome assembly OGMC01 (sample SAMEA2581888, study PRJEB24529) | metagenome | biome: Human gut stool | place: China | collected 2011
TTATTTTTGCAACGCTTTTTAGGGGAATTGCTGTTGTAGCTCAGTGGTAGAGCACTTCCTTGGTAAGGAAGAGGTCACGAGTTCAATCCTCGTCAACAGCTCTTTGAATCAAGCGATTATGATTTGATCATAGTCGCTTTTTTCATACCCGTATCCTGGCTCCGTATCGTCGTTCCGGTCGTTTTTTCATGAACCGGGAAAACAAACCGACGGAAATTGCTATCTTCGCACTCCGGGCCGCCACGAGGTTTCCCGGCATTCGTTCATTCAAAACTACACACTGCTATGAAACGCATCTGCGTCCTGTTCACCGCACTCATCCTGTGCGGACATATCGAGGCGGCCGAACGGGTCGTCTGCGTCAATCCGCCCAAGGGCGGAGCTCCGCAAGGGGCCGTTCTCGCCTCCACACTGCAAAAGGGAATCGATCTGGCCGGAAAATACCGCCAGAAAGGTGACCAGGTCACGCTGCTGATCGGCGAAGGCACCTACCGGCTCACGAAAACGTTGGAGATGACCGCTGCCCAATTGAGCGCTCAGGGAAACCAGTTGGTCGTGCGGCCGATGGACGGAGCATCGGTAACTTTCCTCGGCGGTATGGATGTTCCCCTGACCCTGCTGGAAAAGGCACCCGCTTCGGAAACCCGGGTCCGGGACGAAATACGCGACAAAATCTACAAGATCGACCTGCGCAAAGCAGGCGTAAAACAGATCGGCGACCTGCGCAACGTCGGTGCCGGGCGCCCCTCGCTGCCGGCATGGACGGAAGTATTCATCGACAACGAGCCCCGCCGCATCTGCCGCTGGCCGAACGATACGATGGAGCTGATGGGTAAAGTAATCGACAAGGGATCGATTCCACGCTACGGCGATTTTGCGAACAAAGGCGGCACGTTCGAATACTGCGGCAACCGGCCTTCAACGTGGAAAAGCAAACCCGAATGGCTCTCCGGCTACTTCGCATGGGGCTATGCCGACGATATGCTGAAGGTGGCTAAAATGGACACCGTAGCCAAGACGTTTACCTTTGCAGAAGCGGGCATGTACGGCCTGATTTCGGGCGAGGACTACAACCGCTGGTTCGTGATGAACATGCTCGAAGAGCTCGACACGCCGGGAGAATACTACCTCGATGTCCCGAACCAAACAGTCTGGGTCTACCTGGATAAAATCCCCGAATCAATCAAGGTTTCGTTGCTGGCCGAACCGATGCTTTCCATCGAAGGGGTCGAAAACGTAGAGGTGCGGGGAATTTCGTTCGAATGCACGCGCGGAGCGGGCATCTATATGGAACGCACCGAACGAACCGTCGTGCGCGGCTGCCGTTTCCGCAATATCGGCACACAGGCCGTTCTCGTCGGCAAAGGGAATGCACCCTTCGACTATTACGGACAGCAGGTAGGCAAAGAGTGGCCGCAGGTATCCGGCATGCTGGGATCGATGCCGCTGGTGATGTGGCAGCATCCGTCGCTCGACCGGCAGGCGGGACACAACAACGGCGTGGTAGACTGCGTCATCTACAACGTGGGCGGCGGCGGCATCAACATGGGCGGCGGCAACCGGCTTACGCTCGAACCGGGCGGAAATTACGTTCAGAATTGCAGCATATCCCATTACAACCGCATCGAAAAATCATCGCGCCCGGCTATCTACATCTGCGGCGTAGGCAACCGTATCAGCAACTGCGAGATTTTCGATGCACCTTCGACGGCCATCCAGTTTAACGGCAACGACCACCTGATCGAATACTGCAATATCCACAACGTCTGCAGCGAAATCGACGACCTCGGCGCAATTTACAACGGACGGGACAAAACAGAACTGGGCAACAAACTCATGTACAATTATGTACACCACCTAAGCGCCAAACACCGTGTAGCCGGGTTCTACCACGACGACGGCGCCTGCAACATGACCGTAATCGGCAACATCCTCTACAAGGCGGGACTGCATCCCGTGTTGGTGGGAGGCGGTTCTGACCACTACTATGAAAACAATATCTTCATCGACTGTCCCTACGGACTCTATATCGACGACCGGATGACGCACTGGGGAGCGACAACGACGATACGAACAACACGTTCAAGAGCCGCTTCGCAGAGGTCAATGCCTCGCAACCTCCCTACTCCACGAAATATCCGTTCCTCCTCGATTACATCAACCACGATTACCACAACCCCGTTCGGAACAATTTCACGCGCAACCTCTTCTACAACGTCACCACGCTGGTCCGTGCAGGGGAACGTCCCTACGAACGCGCCTATTACAACATGCCCAACAGCTGGATTACCTGGAGCGGACACGGTTACCCGGCTCCCGGATTCGTAGATGAGGCGAACGAAAACTGGAACCTGAAACCCGATGCCGAAGTCTTCAAACAGATCCCGGGCTTCAAGGCCATTCCTTTCGACAAGATCGGGTTCACGATGCCGGCCAATACGTGGAAAGACTGACAAGCGGAAACTTTCCCCGAAAGAGGCGGCAAATTCATTACGGAAAACGCGGATACCATATGTATCCGCGTTTTTAATTCAACCGGCATTTTCCGAAATCCGGCCTGCTCGGCACGTCCCGGCCGGACCTATTCGATCCCGAGGAAATGGAAAGGCGCCGTCGCGACGAACTCCGCGGCGGTATTGCCCGCATAAGTCTTACCGTGATTCAGGTCCAGCATTTTGACAGGCGCTCCGGGCGAAAAATCGACATCCTTGAAATCGACCCAAAAGATATTGGGATAAAACGTCGATTCATAAAAATAGATTTTGCTTTTCTGGTCGGAGAGCGTACGCCAACGGGTCGAGGAGATATTCGGTTCTCCGGGCGTGCTGATACCCAACGGCACCGAGCAGTTGCGGATCACACTGAAAACAGCGGCCACCGCCTCGCGCGAATCTTTCACTTTGGGAATCGCGTCGATGTAAAACGATGCCCGGACAAAACGGTCGGCCGCACGGTTCGTCCCGGGAAGGAACGTTGTGCCTCCGATGGTGCGCCAATAGTCGTCGAGCGCCAGTTGCTGGTCGAACACCGGCGAGTTGGTCATCACTTGGTAGGCTTTGGAATGGTGGATATTCAGTTTCCCGCCGACGTATTCGAAAATGGCGTTGTCGCCCGTGGTATCCGAAATAGACAAATGCAACGTAGCCAGACGCGAACCGTCGGGCATCTGATCCGAAACCACCTCGAACCCACCCTTCGAAACTGCCGCTACCGCTTCGTCCACCGTCGCGAAATTATCGAGCATATACTGTACCCATGCGGCAATCGTGAGCCCAGGCTTTTGACCGTCCCATTTCGGGTATTCAGACTCGGCCAACCACAGCAGATTGGCCACCAGTCCTTTCTCATTCATGCCGTCGGTACTGCAAATCTCGTAAGCGGAAGCAACTACACTCCCGTATTTCGAGGTCCAATGTACCGAATTGTTCCCCGTTTCCCCGCTCCGGGACATGCCCCGCGGAAAAATCCACAAGTTCGTGTACGGGTCCTCCTTCCAGTCCATTGACCTGGCAGTCATCACCGTACCATCCAAACCATTGTATACCACCCGCGTACAGGCGTCTGTCCGGGACAAGATCAGCGACAAACCAAATGCAACTTTATCAGGTCTCATATTTCGTTTTTTTTGCAATCTTGAGTTGTTATACCGCAAAGTCCGAACCAAAAAACGCCAGCAACTCCCCTATAAACGATTATATCGGACCGCATTCCCGGAAATCTGCATAAATATGCGTAAATTTGCAGTAACAACCTGTTCCGCTTTCCGATGAATAGATATACGACCTTTCCGACCCGCACGCCGCTCCACGGCTGGACAATCGCGCTGCTTATCCTGCTCTGTACGGCCTGCAATAGACCGCAGCCCGAAGACCTTACCGCCCCGGGCGTAAGCCTCGAACTGGCCCGTTACCGCAAAACACGCTACCAGAATATCCGCTACGACCTGCACTTCAACCTTCCCGGCAACCGCGCCGACGAGGTGACCGGAAAAGCCCGTATCACGTTCACACTCGATAAACCCGACGCACTGATTGCAGATTTCCGCGGCGATACGTCCCAAATCCATAGCGTCGTACTAAACGGACAGCAAACGCCTTATTCGTTAACCGACGAACACATCGTCGTCCCCCGGTCGGCCCTCCGCAAGGGAGAGAACACCCTCGACGTAAGTTTCACGGCCGACGACCAATCGCTCAACCGGCGTGACGATTTCCTCTACACCCTGCTGGTGCCGGACCGGGCCCGGGCTCTTTTCCCCTGCTTCGACCAACCCGACCTGAAGGCCCGGTTCACACTAAGCCTCGAACTGCCGGCCGAGTGGAAAGCGATTGCCAACGGAGCCACAGCCCGGACCGACACGTTGAATACCGCATCCGGACCTACAGCCGGAACCGAGACCTCCGGTAGCGGTCCGGCTCGGACGGCTGCCCGAGCCGGCAGCCAAATGGCCGCCGGAACCGAAACGACCGGAGCCCGCAAGCGAATCTCTTTCCACGAAACCGAACCGATCCCCACCTACCTGTTCTCATTCGTGGGCGGGCGGTTCGAACGGGTCACCGAAAACCGCAACGGCCGCAGTATATCGCTGTACCACCGCGAAACCGATCTGCAGAAAACGGCCCAATGCCCTGAAATCCTCGGACAGGTATTCCATGCGCTCGACTGGCTGGAAACATATACCGGAGTACCCTATCCGTTCGCCAAATACGACCTGATCGTCATCCCCGGTTTCCAGTACGGCGGTATGGAGCACATGGGGGCGACACTCTACGCCGACCGTTCGATGTTCCTCGAAAACAATGCGACGACCGAAAACCGCATGGCGCGAGGCAGCCTGATCGCGCACGAAACGGCGCACATGTGGTTCGGCGACTACGTGACGATGCAGTGGTTCGACGACGTCTGGACCAAAGAGGTTTTCGCGAATTTCTTCGCTGCGATGATCGTGCGCGAACAGTTCCCGCAGATCGACCACCGGCTCAACTTCATCCGCTCCAACGTACCGGGAGCCTACGGCGAAGACCGCACTGCGGGAAGCACGGCCATCCGGCAACAGTTACCGAACCTTTCCGATGCGGGATTGCTGTACAGCCAGATCATTTACAGCAAATCCCCGGTGGTCATGGAGATGCTTTTCACCAAACTGGGGCCTGAAAAATTCCGCGACGGCATCCGCGAGTATCTGGCCGACCACCGTTACGGCAATGCCACATGGGACGACCTGATCGCCGTTCTGGACAGCCGATGCGACGAAGACCTCGCCGCATGGAGCCGGGTATGGGTCGACGAAAAAGGAATGCCGACGATCGACATGACCCGGCATGAAAACAGGCTCCGCATCATGCAAAGCGATCCGTTCGGACGTCGTCTGGCGTGGAACCAACCGCTGCAGCTGCTCGCTTTCGGCGACGGGAACGCCACGGATACCCTGCAATGCCTGCTCGACGGACCGGAAACGGAACTCGTCCTCCCTGCCGGAACCCGCTGCGTGCTGCCCAATGCGGACGGACGCTCCTACGGCTACTTCCGGCTGGACAGCGTCACATCGGAATACCTGATGAAACGCCTGACCGGCTTGCCCGACGACGTGGCCCGGCTCTCTGCACTGATTACGCTGAACGAAAACCTGCTCGGGGGCACGATTGCCCCGCAACGGTTTCTCCGGGCGATGATCGCCTACCTTCCGCAGGAACGCAACCAACAACTGTTCACACAAGCGCTCACCTACATCCGGGGTTGTTTCGGCCTATACTACGACGAAACGGCCTCTCCCGAACTGGAAGGTGCTTTATGGGAGATCGCGCAAAACGATCCCGACCGCCAGCGGCGCATCATGGCAACCCAGGCTTGGTGCGGTATCGCCCGCAGCCCGCAGGCGATAAACACGCTTTACGAATTATGGGACGATGAACGGTTAGCGAACCGGATGCTGCTCGGCGAAAACGACCTGACAAACCTCTCATACACGCTCGCATTGCGTTTCCCGGACCGGGCTGCAGCGATCATCGCGCGTCAAGGGGCACGCATCACCAATCCCGACCGGCAAAAACAGTACGCCTACATCGCACCGGCCGTATCGCCTTCGGCTTCGGTCCGCGATTCGGTGTTCCGCAGCCTGCTCGACCCGGCGAACCGGAGCATCGAACCGTGGGCCTGCACGGCACTCTCCCTGCTGAACCATCCGGTACATGGCGCCCGTTCGGCCGCATATATCCGTCCGGGACTCGAAGAGTTGCAGGAAATACAACGTACGGGGGATATTTTCTTTCCCCGTAAGTGGACGGCCGCCCTACTGGGCAGCCAACATTCGGAAGCAGCCGCTACGGCCGTAGATGCCTTCATCGCCGACCATCCCGGTTATCCGCCGCTGCTGGGCAGCAAAATCCTCCAACAGGCCGACCTGCTTTTCCGGTTATGGAACCGGAATGCACAGAACCGCCCAACTTCGGATCACACCTCCGAATAAGAGACTGAAACCCGAACTATACCATCCGAACTTATATCGGCAGGTTCAGCGTAAAAGCTGTTCACGGATCGACCCGGCCCCGGTACCGGGTCAGTTCCGGGTATCGCGTGTAAAAAGATAGCGTTCGGGCCCCGAGGCGGCCTCATTGAAACGAAATCCTTCCCATTCGAACCCCTTGAGGGCTTCAGGCGTCTCGATACGCTGCTGAAGAATATAGCGGGTCATTTCGCCCCGTGCCATTTTCGCATAAGTCCGCACCGTTTCGAACCGGCCGTCGCGCCGTTCCTGAAACTCCGGCGTCACTACGCGCACCTGCCCGCGGATACGGTCCATATCGAGCGCTCCCAACACATCGAGGCTCGCCAGATTGACCAGTACGCCGCCGGCACCGCGTACCGTACCGATCAACGGATCGGTAAGCAGCGGCCGCCAATAATCGTACAGGCTGCCCGGCATACCGGGCAGTTTCAGCCCGAAAGCGATACGATAGGCTTTGATCCGGTCGAACGGGCGGACCAACCCGTAAAGAGTCGAAATCATCCGTACGTGCGACTGGGCATATTCGAGATCCGGAACGGAGAGCGTCGCAGGATCTATATGTTGGAAAACGCTGCCGACATAAGCGAGAATCGCCTGCTTGGCCGGCGTGGAAGGGTCGTCGAAATTTTGATAACGCAGATAATTCTCCTGCGCAAGCTTAGGACTTACCTTCAATAACGTCGCGAGGTCTGCAGCCGAATAGCGGCGCATCTTGGCCGCGAGCAATTCGGCATCGTTACGGAATTCGGGGTCCGTGACAGGTAGTCCTGCCGGGGTCGGCGACATATCCATCATTTTGGCGGGAGAAAGAATAATTAACATAATCGGGTGTTTTATTGCATAAAAATATTCTATAACTTCGATACAAAGTCTGTTTTTCAAAAAGATACAAATATGATACCCGATTGGTATTTTCACTGCAAATCCACCGCCAAACCGATCGGGAGCATCTCGGTGACAGTCATTTCCCTTTTTCCGCCCCCGGCTTGGCAGGCTATTTGATACGATTGTACATACAAATCATCCGCAATCGTATGTAAAATTATATAAAAGAACCGAATCAATTATGAAAGCTATCGTTCACAAAGCAAACACCCGCGGCTATTTCGACCACGGCTGGCTCCAAACCGCACACACCTTCAGTTTTGCGGATTATTACGATCCCGAACGGGTCCATTTCGGCGCGCTGAGGGTTCTCAATGACGACCGCATCGCACCGGGAACGGGTTTCGGCATGCACGCCCACCGCAACATGGAGATCGTCAGCATTCCGCTCCGGGGCGGGCTCGAACACCGCGACAGCATGGGCCACGTGTCGGTTCTGCACAAAGGCGAGGTCCAGGTCATGAGCGCCGGTACCGGCGTCCACCACAGCGAATCGAACCTATCGAAGGATGAAACCACCGAATTCCTGCAAATCTGGGTAGTCCCGGCCGTGGAAAACGTCGAACCGCGCTACGTCAACGCGCCGATAGAGAAATTGATCGTACCGAACCAGATCAGCACCATCGTTTATCCCTATTCGGCCCACCACCCCGAAGAGAATGAAAAACGCCTGTGGATCTACCAACGGGCATGGTTCTCGATCGCCAAACTCGACAAAGGTAAGAAGGTACATTACCGGCTTTACAATGCGGACAGCTTCGGCGTATATCTTTTTGTCATAAACGGCGCCATAGACGCTGAAAGTTATGCACTCGAAAAACGCGACGGAATCGGAATCGGAGACGCCGAAGAGTTCGACATTACCGCCCGCGAGGATTCGACCGTACTGCTGATCGAAGTTCCGCCGGTCGAATAACATCGCCCCGCACAACCACACCTCAGCCCTTCCGCCATACGGAAGGGCTTTTTTACGGATTATCGGTTTTGTTTCTTACATTTGCTCCGGACCGTTACCCATCGCTCCGACCAGCGGCGAGCGGGCGATATTCAATCATTCAACTCATTCCGGATCCATGCCTCAGCTCACAGGAAATATCGTCGATCTGATCAGACGGGAAATCTACCCCGGCACCGTCACGATTGCCGACGGGCGAATCGCCCGCATCGACAGGTTCGGCAATACCCCGGCAGACGACTCTCGGCACAACGGAAGCCTGCCGTTCCTGCTTCCGGGTTTTATCGACTCACACGTCCACATCGAAAGTTCGATGCTCTCCCCGGCCCTATACGGACACACCGCGCTGGGACACGGCACTGTCGCCGTTGTGGCCGATCCTCACGAAATCGCGAACGTCTGCGGGACCGATGGAATCCGGTACATGGTCGAACAAGCCCGGCGTACGCCGCTGAAGATCCACTACACCGTCCCGTCGTGCGTTCCGGCCACGCCGTTCGAGACGTCCGGCGCAACCCTCGACAGTCGTACAGTCGAAGAGCTGTTGGAGTCGGGCGTTTTTGTCGCACTGGGCGAAATGATGAACTATCCCGGCGTCCTCGGTGGCGATGACCAGTGCATACGTAAAATCGAAGCGGCCCGGCGCCGGGGAATACCCGTGGACGGCCATGCACCGTTACTGGAAGGAGCGGATTTACGCCGGTATATCGGCACGGGCATCTCGACCGACCACGAGTCCTGCTCGCTGCGGGAGGCCCGGGAGAAGATCGACGCCGGAATGATGATCCAGATCCGGGAGGGCAGCCAAAGCCGGGAATTCGACACGTTGATCCCCCTGCTGGGTTACCGTCCGGACCGGGTGATGCTGTGTACCGACGACCTGAAAGCCTCCGGACTGAGCCGCGGGCATATCAACCGGCTGGTGAGCCGGGCCGTCGCGCTGGGGTACGACCTGTTCGACGTACTGGCCGCTGCGACATTGAATCCCATTCGCCATTACAGGCTTAAAGTCGGATTGCTGCAACCGGGCGATCCGGCCGATCTGATCTGCTGCCCCGACCTGATTCATTTCACTCCTTCGCAGGTATGGATCGACGGCAAACGGGTCGATACGCTCCCCGCTCCCGGAACCGACCGCACCGTCAATCACTTCCTGGCCGAACCGATCACGACCGGCATAATCGCGACATCCTCCGCCGGCAATGAATTGTTACGGGTCATTCGTCCCGAAGAGGGAACGCTGATTACCGGTGAAGAACTGATCCCGGCCGGGGAAAAAGGGCGCTACCAAAAGATGATCGTCCTGAACCGCTACGCCCCGCACGCTCCGGCGGCCATCGGCTATGTCTCCGGATTCAACCTGCAGGACGGAGCCTTCGGATCGACCATCGCGCACGACAGCCACAACCTGATCGTCACGGGCAGCAGCGACGAATTGATCGTGCAAGCCGCAAACCGGCTGATCGCCATGCAGGGCGGTATCGTCTGCTGCGACCGAGATACCACGACCGAAATGCCGCTGCCGGTCGGCGGCCTGATGTCGGATGCGGATCTCGGGACGGTCATCCGGCAATACGACCGGACCGAACGGCATATCCACGCACTGGGTTGTCCCTTCTCCACTCCGGTCATGCAGCTCGCCTTCCTGGCTCTTCCGGTGATCCCGTCGCTCAGGCTCACCGACCGGGGACTCTTCGACGCGACCCGGTTCGAATTTGTCTGAATAAAAACCGTCTGATTCCGGGATTTTAACCGGTTTTCACTACTTTTGCGTATAGCTGTCGGCCCCCCGGCTGTGGAACCTTCAGTGAAATTTTCGCATAACCCCGATCACGTATGAATTTCGGATTCGTCAGAATAGCG
>OGMC01000608.1_pt1 | contig 10205 bp, 10 predicted proteins | sample 1573011 | NCBI WGS metagenome assembly OGMC01 (sample SAMEA2581888, study PRJEB24529) | metagenome | biome: Human gut stool | place: China | collected 2011
CCCGCGCCGTTTTGAACGGCGCGGGGGTCTTGCATCTCAGTCGTCACCGCCCAGCACGGTGCGGTAGTAGTCGCACTGGATCATCAGCTTGGCGTAGGTATACTTCGTGGGGATCAGGGCGTTGATGCTGTCCACATAGTCCTCCGCCACCGTGACGCCGGGGGCGGGGGTAAACGTGCGGGAGCGCGCCTCGTAGACGCCGGCGGCGGTGGCCCAGCTATTGCCGGCGGCGGTGGGCAGGATCACCAGCGGGATAGAGCCGCTGGCACTGGCGGCATTGTAGCTGTCGTCCAGAATGTCCCGACCTGACAGGAGCCGGGAGTCGTAGGGGAGACCGAACAGATTGCTGAGGGTGGGCAGAATATCCACGGCGCTGCACGGAATATCCACCGTCACGGGCTCCTCCATGCTGCCGCACCAGAGGATCAGGGCGTTGCGGTAGCGGGAGGTGTCCAACTCCGTGTCCTGACGACCCGTCAGCTCAACGTAGTAGTCCACATCCGTCTCCGCCAGTACATAGGGGTAGTGGTCGGCGGACAGACAGATCACCGTGTCGTCAGCGATCCCGTTGGCCTTCAGCTTCTCCAGCATATAGGTCAGAGCTGCCTCCAGCTCCAGATTGGCGGCGACATAGGCCTGTACCGGCGTGGAGGCGTCGGGGTAGGCGGCTTGGGCGGCGGCACGGTTCTTGGCGGCCATGGCGTGACCCCAACCGTAGCCGCCGTGGCCGCTGACAGTCATGTAGTAGGCGTGGAAGGGCTGTCCCGTGGCGAGATAGGTGTCCACGTAGCTGTCCATCGTGGCCTCCATCATCTCCAGATCGGAGTAGGGCCAGCTACTGCCGGAGCTGCTGGGCAGCGTCAGACCGTTGCCGATGCCCTGATAGTCGTAGCCCAGATTGGGGTGAGTGGCATCGCGGTTATAGTAGTTGTAGGTGTTGTCGTGCCACGCGGGGGTCTGATAGCCCAGCGCGCGGAACTGGTTGCCCAGTACCAGCGGCATATAGTCGTTGCGGCTGGCCCAGAAGCTGACGTTGTTGTCGATCCATGTGGGCAGCAGGCCGGTGAGGACGGCAAATTCGCCGCCGGTGGTGGACTGCCCCCAGCCGGGCTGGTAGTAGTTGGTGCAGACGAAGCCCTCGTGGGTCAGACGGTACAGCGTAGGGGTCAGCTCCTCGGAGATGAACCACGGCGAAAAGGCTTCCGCCGTCAGCAGGATCAAATTCTTGCCCTTGAACATCCCGGTATACTCGTTTTGCCGGGAGGGAGTGCGCGACGCCACATAGCGGTGGATGGAGGCCAGCGTGCTGTTGGACGCGGAATCCGCCAGCGCGGCGAAGTCGATGTCCAGCGTGTTGTAGCCGTAGACCACCGGCTCCGGCGTGACGTCCTCCACCGGTTCCTCCGGCTGGGGCAGAGAGGGCAGCGGCGGCGTGGGGGTGCCGGTCAGGGCATAGGTCAGCTCCAGACCGAGACTGCTGCCCAGACCGAACTTGGACACGGCGCTGTCGGTGTTGAAGTCATAGGTATAGAGGGCGGCGTTGGGACCGTGGCGGAACAGCACGGCGCTGCCGCCGATGGTTAACACGGAGAGGCCCGCCATGACCAGCAGCACTGTGCGGCCTGTCCGCGCCTCCGGCACGATACGGCGGCGCAGGACGATGGCCAGCACCGGCGGGAGCATGGACAGCAGGATAAACGGCAGGCGCGTCAGGATGATCTCCAGAATGGTGGAGGCGAAGTCGCCCACCACATGACCGGTCATGGTGACCATAAAGGTCAGGGCAAAATAGGTTTTGAAGTAGCTCTTGCAGCAGTGCTGCACACAGACGAACACCGACCACAGGAGCGTCAGGCACAGACTGACCCAGCGGACGGTCTTGCGCCACGGCAGCAGGCCGCACAGCAGGCTCAGCAGCAGACCGCCCCCGATCGCCGCCAGCGCGATGGGCAGCAGCGCCCCGTCGAAAAACACGGAGGCGGGATCAAAGGCGCGGAGCAGCAGCTCATGGTACAGCAGTGCCAGCGGGAAAAATATCCAGTGCAGCGGGATACGGCGCAGGCCGGCAAGCCTGCCGCGGGGAATTTCGTTTTCTTGCATGGGTACAGCCACCTTACGAATACCGGCGAATACCGGCAGAATACCCTACATTTTAACACGTTTTTTTACAAACTGCAACAATTGGTTCAGTCGTCCCAGCCCATTTTTTCGCGGCGTCCGAAGGCGATGGCATCCTTGCCGTATTTGCCCCGGATGGCGTCCATGGCGCTTTCCAGCTGCTCCTGCCGCTGGTCGCGGAGGGGCGCGTCGCCCGCCAGCAGATCCAGCTGCTGGTAGGAGTCGGCGCTCTCCGTGATGTACAGGGCGGTGACGGACAGCAGCCGGATGGGGGTAGGCGCTTTCCAGAGCTGTTGGGTCAGCTCCAGCGCCGCGTTGTAGATGTCCCGCATCAGGTGGGTGGGGCCGGGCAGACGCATCTGGCGGCTGACCGTTCGGAACTGGGCGTCCCGGACGCCCACGGCTACGCCGCCGCAGTACAGCCCCTGCTGCCGCAGCCGCCCGGCCACGCTGTCGCTGAGCATCTGCAAACCGCTGCGCACCTGCTCCCAGCGGGTCAGGTTTTCCGGAAAGGTGGTGCTGTTGCCCACGGACTTTACCGGCTCGTGCTCGTGCTGGGGGCGGACAGGGGCGTCGTCCAGCCCGTTGGCGTAGCGGTGGAGCTGCACACCCGTCTTGCCCATGAGCTGTTCCAGCATCTCCGGCTTGCACGCCGCCAGCTGCCCGATGGTCTCCACGCCGTACTGCGCCAGTGTGCGCCGGGCGGCGCGGCCCACATACAGCAAATCGCCCACCGGCAGCGGCCACACCATGTCCCGCCAGTTCTCCCGGGAGATCACGGTGGTGGCGTCCGGCTTCTTGTAGTCGCTGCCCAGCTTGGCGAACACCTTGTTGAAGGAGACGCCCACGGAGATGGTCAGCCCCAGCTCCTGCCGCAGACGGCCGCGGATATCGTCCGCCAGCTGCCGGGCGTCGCCGCCGAACAGATGGAGGCTGCCGGTCACGTCCAGCCAGCTCTCATCGATGCCGAAGGGCTCCACCAGATCGGTGTACTGCCCGTAGATGGCGTTGACCCGGCGGGAGTAGTCGGCGTACAGATTGTGGTGGGGAGGCAGGAGGACGAGGTGGGGACACTTCTGCTTGGCCTGCCACACCGTCTCCGCCGTCTGGACACCCATCTGCTTGGCGGGCTCGTTTTTCGCCAGGATGATGCCGTGCCGGGAGGCGGGGTCGCCGCAGACGGCCACCGGCACATCTTGCAGCGCCGGCTTATCCAGCAGCTCCACCGATGCGAAGAAGCAGTTCAGATCACAGTGGAAAATGATGCGGTCGGCCATGACAGACCCTCCTCTCAAGTGGAATGTTTGTTCTATTATACCATGGGAAGCGGCGTTTGGAAAGAGAAAAAAGCAGACGCGCCCGCAGGCGCGTCTGCCGTTGTGTTTACTTGTGCAGCAGGGGGCTGAGAGGTTTGTAGATCAGGAAGCACAGCGCCACGTCCAGAAGGCCCTTGCACAGGGTGAAGGGAACGTTGAACACCAGCAGGCAGTTGAACAGGGCGTTGCCGGTGGGGATCTGCGCCACGGTGCCAAGGATCTCCTGATACATCCCCACGATGCCCTCCAGCGGCAGGCCGTACAGCACCACATAGGCGGGGTAGACGATGAAATAGTTCAGAGGCAGGCTGATGAGCGCCATGGCGGCGGCGCCGGCCACAGAGCCCCACAGAGCGCCGGAACGGTTCTTGTGCTTCTTGTAGATGATACCGGCGATGAAGGCGAAGGTTGCGCCCAGCAGGAAGTTGGACAGCTCACCTACGCAGGCGCTGGAGCCGAAGGGCAGGTGCAGCAGGTTCTTCACCAGCTGGATGGCGACGCCGTAGACGGGGCCGAGGGAGAACGTGCCCAGCAGGGCAGGCAGGTCGGAGATGTCCAGCTTGACGAACGCGGGCATGATGGGGATGGAGAATTCCACGAACGGGAGGACGGCGGCCACCGCTGCCAGCAGGGCGGCCACCGCGATACGATGGGTCTTTTGCTTCTGAGTCATAAAAAAACACTCCTTCTTGATGATAAACACCCGGAAAATTGCCTTCCAAGGTGTACGCATCAAAAAAGAGCATTACAAAAATGCCATACACGCCTTCTCTCATCCAGACTATACTGTCGGTACCGGAATTGCACCGGTTCCTGCGGCTCACGCCGCTCGCGGACTATACCGCCGGTGGGGAATTACACCCCGCCCCGAAGACAAATATGCGGTTGTTTTCGACTCATATGATACACCATGTTCCCACAAAATGCAACTGTTTTCTCTATGGGATCGGAACATATCGTGTATCGGAAATTATTTATCGAATTACAATAAATAATGATTGACAAACGATATAACTATGTGCTATGCTGACCACAGAAAGGATGTGGTGATATGAAGCGTATCGAGCATAAGAGGCTAGCGGCGCTGCTGCGTATCGGCCTTGTGATCGCGGCGGTGGTATGCGCGGCCATCTTTTTCTGGTTCCTGCCGGAGCTGGGACGGGGCATCGCCGCGGCCGACCCGGAGTTTGCGTGGGCGTTCTGGCCGTGCCTTGTCTTTGCGTGGCTGTTTGCCGTGCCGGTATTCTGGGCGATGGCCCGGATGTGGGCGGTCTTTGGCCGCATCGGACGGGGCGAGGCGTTTTGCCGGGAGAACGCACGGGCGCTGCGTACCGTGTCCCGTCTGGCGTTTTGCGACGCGGTGCTGGTGCCGGTGGGCGTGATCGTGCTGGGGCTGCTGGGCGCCGGCTCGCCGGGACTGACGGTGATCCTCATGCCTGCGGGTACCATGGTGTGCGCGCTGGTGGGCGTGATGGCCATGGCGCTGAGCCGTCTGGTAGCGGACGCGGCGGCACTGCAGGACGAGAGCGACCTGACGGTGTGAGGTGGCGGTATGATCGTATTTCATATTGACGTGATGCTGGCCAAGCGGAAGATGAGCCTGACAGAGCTGAGCGAGCGGGTGGGCATCACCATGGCCAACCTGTCCATCCTCAAGACCGGCAAGGCCAAGGCAGTGCGCCTGGAGACGCTGGGGCGGCTGTGCGCCGCGCTGGACTGCCAGCCGGGGGACTTGATGGAGTTCCTGCCGGACGAGGCGGAATGACCCCTTTACAAATCTCTCCTTTTTGGGTACAATAAGCGGCGGAAGGCAGGTGACGGCATGGGGCCGAGACAGATGTCCGTGTGCTTTTCCGGCTACCGGCCGGAGAAGCTGCCGTGGGGCGAGGATGAATCCGACCCCCGGTGTGCCGCGCTGAAGAAGCGGCTGTACGATGCGGCGGAGAGCGCCTGCGCTCAAGGCTACCGCCACTTTATCTGCGGCATGGCGCGGGGCGTGGACTTCTACGCCTGCGAGGCGGTGCTGCTGCTGCGGCGGGACTACCCCGACGTGACGGTGGAGGCCGCCATCCCCTGTCCCAGCCAGCCGGAGGGTTGGCCGGAGGCGGAGCGGGCGCGCTGGCAGTCGCTGGTGGATCGCTGCGACTACGAGACGGTGGTGCAGGATCACTACGACGCCGGGTGTATGCAGCGGCGGAACCGGTACATGGTGGATCACGCCGCCATGCTCATCGCCGTCCACGACGGACAGCCCGGCGGTACGCGCCGCACCATTGAATACGCCATGCGCCGACGGCTGGATGTGGTCATCCTGCCGCCGGTGGAAAACGAAAAGGAGACAACAGGACTATGACAACGTATACCTATAAGACAAAGGGCGTCTGCTCCCACAGCATGACGGTGAAGCTGGAGGACGGCATCATCCGCGACGTCCGCATCGAGGGCGGCTGCAACGGCAATTTGCAGGGCATCAGCCGTCTGGTGACCGGCATGAAGGCGGAGGATGCCATTGCGCGGATGCAGGGCATCCACTGCGGCGGCAAGCCCACCTCCTGCCCCGATCAGCTGTCCATCGCGCTGACGGAGGCGCTGGAGAAGGAGAAGCAGCAGTAACGAAATAGACCGCTGTACGCCTGCGGAACGGATAGGCGTATGCGGCTGTACGCGACAAAAAAAGAACGCCCGGGGGCGTTCTTTTTTTGCCGCGTTTTATGTCGGTGCAGCCGCTGCCGGAGGGTGTCCGGCGGCAGGAACTCAGACCGGCTTCCAGCGCAGGATGGGCTTGCGCGCCGCCTGCACCTCGTCGGGCCGTCCGATGGGCATATGGTGGGGGGCGGTATGCATGGTCTCCGCGTCCTCAAATGCCTTGCTGTACAGCATACGCAGCACTTCTGCCGCGTGATCCAGCGTCTCCGGCCCCTCCGTCTCGGTGGGCTCCAGCATCAGTGCCTCGTGGACGATGAGGGGGAAGTACATGGTGGGCGGGTGGATGCCCTCGTCGATGAGGGACTTGGCCACGTCCAGCGCGGAGACGCCCGTCTCCTTCTTCAGGCCGCTGAGATCCAGCACGAACTCGTGCATACAAAGCCGGTCGTAGGCAGGGGTGAAGGTACCCTTCAGCTTCGCCATCAGGTAGTTGGCGTTGAGCACGGCGTTCTCCGCCGCCTCGGGGATGCCCTCCTTGCCCAGCGTCAGCAGATAGGCCAGCGCCCGGACGACTACCAGGAAGTTGCCCCGGAAGCCGCGGACCTGAATGTGTCCCGGCTCCTCCGCCAGCGCACTGTGGGGCAGATACTCCCGCAGGAAGTCCTTGCAGCCCACAGCGCCTGCGCCGGGGCCGCCGCCGCCGTGGGGCGTGGCGAAGGTCTTGTGCAGGTTCATGTGGATGCAGTCAAAGCCCATGTCGCCGGGGCGCACCACGCCCATGACGGCGTTGAGGTTGGCGCCGTCGTAGTAGCACAGGCCGCCGGCCTCGTGGACAAGGCGGGTGATCTCCAGAATGTTCTTGTCGAAGATACCCACGGTGTTGGGGTTGGTCAGCATCAGACCGGCGGTGTCCTCGCCCAGCGCGGCCCGGAGGGCGTCCAGATCCACGCAGCCGTCAGGGCCGGAGGCGATGTTCACCACGTCGTAGCCGCACATGGCGGCGGTGGCGGGGTTGGTGCCGTGGGCACTGTCGGGGACGATGATCTTGGTGCGCTTGCGGTCGCCGCGGGCGTCATGGTACTGCTTGATGAGCAGCACACCGGTGAACTCGCCGTGGGCGCCGGCGGCGGGCTGGAACGTCATATCGTCCATGCCGGTGATCTCGCAGAGATACTGCGCCGCGGTGTCCAGCACCTGCTGCATACCGTCCAGATCCTCCGCCGGAGACAGGGGGTGTACGTTGGCAAAGCCGGGCAGCGCCGCCATCTCCTCGTCAATGCGGGGATTGTACTTCATGGTGCAGGAGCCGAGGGGGTAGAAGCCGCAGTTCACGCCGTGTACCTGCTTGCAAAGCTCGGTATAGTGGCGGGAGATATCTGTTTCGCTCATCTCCGGCAGGAGGGGCCTCGTCTCGCGCCGCAGGGACGCGGGCAGGGAGACGCTCTCCACATCGCAGGCGGGCAGAATGGTGCAGCGGCGTCCGGGAACGCTCTTTTCAAAGATCAGCTTCATTTTGCCAGCACCTCCTTCACAACGGAAACGGCCTTGTCCAGCTGCTCCTTGGAGACCTTCTCCGTGGCGCACCACAGGATGCCGTTGCCGCCGAGGGGCAGACCGCCCAGAATATCGGCCTGCGCCAGCGCCGCCAGAACATTCTCGCGCTCCGGCAGACGGGTGACGAACTCATGGAAAAAGTCGCCGGTATAGACCAGCTCCACGCCGTCGATGGCGCATAGCTCCTTGGCGAGGTAGTGTGCCTTGGCCATGGACTGCTCCGCCGCCTGCGCCATGCCGTCCGGCCCCATGACGGACATATACAGTCCGGCGGTCAGGGCGCACAGCGCCTCATTGGAGCAGATGTTGCTGCTGGCCTTCTCGCGGCGGATATGCTGCTCGCGGGCCTGCAGGCTCAGAACGTAGGCGCGGCGGCCCTCGGCGTCCGTCGTCTCGCCGACGATACGGCCGGGCAGCTTGCGCGTCAGCTTATCGGTGGTGGCCATATAGCCCAGGTACGGGCCGCCGCAGCCCATGGGCAGACCCAGAGGCTGTCCCTCGCCCACGGCCACATCCGCGCCGCAGTCACGAGGCGTCTTCATGATGGCCAGCGCAATGGGGTTGCAGCCCATCACATACAGCGCGCCGGCCTCGTGGGTCAGCGCGCCCAGCGCCTCCGCGTCCTCGAACAGGCCGAAGAAGTTGGGCTGCTGCACATAGAAGGAGGCAACATCCGGCGTCAGCATCTCCCGCAGGGCGTCGTGATCGGTCTTGCCGTCCTTCGCCGGCACGATGCGCAGCTCGTCGCCGGTGCCGTAGCAGTAGGTGCGGACGGTGTTGATGGTATCGGGGTGGGCCGCGCCGGAGATCAGGGTCACGCGGCGCTTGCGGTCGCGGCACATGGCGGCGGCCTCGGCGGCGGCGGTAGCGCCGTCGTACACGGAGGCGTTGGACACGTCCATGCCCGTCAGCTCGCAGATCATGGTCTGGTACTCGAAGATGGACTGGAGCAGACCCTGACTCATCTCCGCCTGATAGGGGGTGTAGGCCGTCAGGAACTCCTCCTTGGCGGGGATGTACTTGACGATGGAGGGGATGTAGTGGTCGTAGGCGCCGGCGCCCCGCAGCACCGTACCGTATACGCGGTTTGCCGATGCCATGGAGGTCATCACGCGGCTGACCTCCAGCTCACTCATCCCGTCCGGGATATGCAGCGGCTCGGTAAGAAGCATCTCCTGCGGCACGTCGCGGAACAGCTCACGGGTGCTGCTGACGCCCACAGTGCGGAGCATCTCCTCGCGCTGCGCCCCGGTAGAGGGAACGTAGCTGCCCATGTCAGCCCTCCTCGGTGCAGAACGCCTCGTAGGCGGCGGCGTCCAGCAGCTCCTCGCTGCCCTCCACATTCTCCACCTTGATGAGCCATGCGCCGTAGGGATCGCTGTTCACCAGCTCGGGGGAATCCAGCAGCTCCTCATTGACGGCGCAGACGGTGCCGGTGATGGGGGAGACCAGATCGGACACGGCCTTGACGGACTCCACATCGCCGAAGTTCTCGCCGGCGGTGACGCTGTCGCCCTCCTCGGGCAGGTTCACGAACACCACGTCGCCCAGCGCATTCTGGGCAAAGTCGGAGATGCCCACCACGGTCACGCCGTCCTCGGTCTTGACCCACTCGTGGGACTTGGAATAACGCAGCTCAGCAGGATACAGCATAGTAAATTACCTCCATCAAATATAAATATGTTTTTGTTCCTCGCCTCGCCCGTCAGGGGCGGGGTGTATGTTTATGCTCTGTCGCGGACAGACGTCTTACACCAGCTTGGCGGCCAGCTCCTCCAGCACCTGATCGATCTCGGCGTCGTCGAAGCAGTAGCGCATCTCCAGATGCTCGCCGCGCAGCTTCTGTACCTCCTCCTTCACATCCGTGCCGCGGAGGATGCAGTCCGCCATCAGACCGGCCAGCTTGTCGAAGTCCTTGGCCTCGAAGCCGAAGCGGGTCATCTCGCTGACGCCCATGCGCAGCGCGCCGGAGGCGGTGAAGCCCTCCTCGTCGGGGGTGGCCTGGTAGTTGACCACGATGTTGTTCCGCTCCAGACGCTCGGCGATCTCCGGGCCCTCGCCGTAGCCCACGGACACGATGACCTGATGGGTCTCGGTGTAGTCGATGGCGGGATCGCCTGCTACGTCCAGACCGTGAGCCTTCAGGCTGCGGGCGAAGGACTTGGCGTTGTCGATGACGGCCTTCTGGTAGGTATCCCGGAACTGGTTCATCTCGTAGGCGGCCATCAGCATACCCAGCTGGGTACCCAGATGGTGGTTGGACACGCTGCCGGGGAAGGTGCGGCTCTGGATGGTTTTCCACAGACCGTACTTCAGGTCGTCCTCCTTGTAGTTGACGCCGATGATGCCGCGTTGGGGGCCGAAGAAGGTCTTGTGGGTGGAGCCGGTGACAATCTCCGCGCCCTCGGCAAAGGGATTCTGGAAGTGGCCGCCGATCAGACCCAGCACGTGGGCCATATCGTACATGATGGTGGTGTGGATATTCTGCTCATCCACGAACTTCCGGATCTCCGCCACAGGCTCCTTGTGCAGCACCATGCTCTTGCCGAACACGATCAGCTCCGGAGGATA
>OGMC01000617.1_pt1 | contig 10158 bp, 11 predicted proteins | sample 1573011 | NCBI WGS metagenome assembly OGMC01 (sample SAMEA2581888, study PRJEB24529) | metagenome | biome: Human gut stool | place: China | collected 2011
AATGATACGGGGATACCGTGGCGATAAGCTCGCTCAAGCGCTCATTTGATTACGGCGATATAGTTATCGTCGCCCAGCCCAACGCCATGCATAAGACGCTGATAAAGCGCGTTATAGCGGTCGGCGGTCAGACGGTGGATATAGACAGCGAAAAGGGTATAGTCTATGTCGACGGCAAAGCGCTCGACGAAAAATATACGCTCGAGCCTACATATTCCCGCGGCAATATAGAATTTCCCGCGACCGTGCCCGAGGGTATGCTCTTTGTCATGGGCGACAACAGAAACGACTCGACGGACAGCCGCATGAGCGTTGTCGGATTTATCGACGAGAAGTACATCATGGGCAAGGTCATCGGCAGGATAATGCCGTTCGGTCAGTGGGATGTTTACTATAATTTTCATCCGGACGAGGGCAAATAATCCTGCCCGCTCGGCAATATGCAGTTAAGACGCAGCTTCGGCTGCGTTTTTTGCTTGTAAAGATAAAGTTTTTTTGATATACTCATTTAGTAGAGTCAATTTATATACGGCGCACGGAGTACGGGCGCATACAGCCCCAAGGAGGAAGAATTTTGGAAAACGGAGATCTTTATGTCCAGTGGTTTCCGGGTCATATGGCCCGGACGCGCAGACAGATAAAAGAGAGTCTGCCGCTCGTTGATGCGGTGGTCGAGATAGTTGACGCGCGTGTGCCCGTGAGCAGCCGCAACCCCGAGCTGCCGGAGCTTATAGGACAAAAGCCGCTCATGGTCATTCTCAATAAGTGCGACCTCGCCGACGAAAACGCGACGCGCCGCAGGATATCCGAGCTCGGCAAGCAGGGTGTGACGGCTATTGCCGTTGACTGCCGCTCGGGCAAGGGCTTAAACGCCTTTGCGCCGACCGTCCGCCGTATGCTCGCCGATAAAATCGAGGCGAACGCTCAAAAGGGCATGGCGGGCAAGCCGCTTCGTCTGATGGTAGTGGGCATACCCAACACGGGAAAGTCCTCGTTTATCAACCGCATGGCGGGCAAGAACAAGGCAAAGGTTGCGGACAAGCCCGGAGTCACGCGCCAAAATCAGTGGTTCGGCATAGGAAACGGCATCGAGCTGCTCGACACGCCCGGCGTGCTCTGGCCGAAGTTCGACGACCCGGACGTGGGTCTGCGCCTCGCGTTTATCGGCTCGGTCAAGGATACCATACTCGACATCGAGCTTATCGCGGCGCGGTTTTTAACGATAATGAACGAAAACTATCCCGAGCGGATAAAGGAGCGGTATAAATTGGAATTTTCGCCGGAGAGCGAGGAATTTGAACGCCTTGAAATGCTTGCGAGAAAGCGCGGTATGCTGATAAGCGGCGGCGAGCCGGACACGGAGCGCGCGGCGGTCATGCTCCTCGACGAGTACCGCGCGGGCAAATTGGGCAGAATAACGCTCGACTGATTATATAAAAAGAGAGGGATATCATGAAAAAGAAATCAATTCTCAGAGTAACAGCTCTTATTGCGGCGCTGCTCATGCTCTGCGCCTGTCAAAAGGCGGTGCCCGCCGGCGGAGAGGCGGAAAACACCTCCGAAAGCGCAACTGCGGACTCCCGCGAGCCTGTCAGCGTGAACATTCTCGCCGTGGGCGACAATCTCATTCACGGCGTAATATACAATCAGGCGCACGCCCGCTCGACAACAGGCGGCTATGATTTTACATATGCCTATAAAAATATCGCCTCCACCGTCGCAAGCGCCGATATAAGCATAATCAATCAGGAGACTATAATCGACCCCGAGAAGGCTCCGAGCACCTATCCCTGCTTCAACTCTCCGACAGAGCTCGGTGACGAGATGGTGAAAATAGGCTTTGATGTGTTCAACCTCGCCAACAACCACTCGCTCGATAAGGGCGAGAGCGGGCTGAGAAACGCCATAAAGTTCTGGAAAAGCAAAAATGTTGTTTTCTGCGGGGCTTATCTCGACGAAGAGGACTACAAAACAATTCCGACTAACACCGTCAAGGGTATAAAGTTCGCCTATGTCGGACTTACGGAGCCCACCAACGGCTTGAGCCTGCCCGAGGGCAGCGAGACGATACTTATGCTCGGCGCGGATGAGGACAGGATAGAGAAGCGCGTCAAGGCGGCGTCCGAGATAAGCGACATGACGGTAGTCAATGTCCATTGGGGCGAGGAGTATACCCATACCCCGACGGAGCGCCAGCGTGAATTGGCTCAAAAGCTCGCCGATTGGGGCGCGGATATAATTATAGGCACGCATCCCCATGTCATTCAGCCCGTCGAATATGTGACCGCCGCAGACGGCAGAAAGGTGCTCGTCATCTATTCGCTCGGCAACTTTATTTCCGCGCAGGACAGAGGCCCGAGAATGCTCGGCGGCATGATGCACATAACCGTCACCAAGGACTACCAAAAGAACACGACCGAGGTGACTGCGGCGAAGTTCACGGGCACGGTCACTCACTATGACTCGGGATTTTCCAATGTTCGCGTTTATAACCTTGCCGATTATACCGACGCGCTTGCGTCGCGCCACGGAGTGCGCTCGACAACGCCGTCTTTCAGTCTCGATTATCTCAACTCGCTGCTGCGCGATGTTGTAAGCGAAGAATTTTTGGAGGGCTGAAATGGCTGAAGAAATCGACCGCTATTATTATGAAAGAACCGCCGCGAAGCACGGATTTATGTGCGTCTGCGGAATAGATGAGGCGGGGCGCGGCCCTCTTGCGGGTCCCGTCTTTGCCGCCGCCGTGATACTGCCCGGGGACTATGTTATAGAGGGCTTGAACGACTCGAAAAAGCTCAGCGAGAAAAAGCGCGATATGCTCTTTGACGAGATAAAGGAGCACGCCGTTTATGCCGTCGCGAGCGCGAGCGTCGAGGAGATAGATGAGATGAATATCCTCAATGCGACCTTTCTTGCCATGCGCCGCGCCTTCGATGCTCTGCCCGAGCGTCCGCAGACGGCGTTTGTGGACGGAAATCGCCTGCCGGGTCTGCCGGTGCCGTCGAAGGCTATTATCAAAGGCGACTCCTTGAGCGCATCGATAGCCGCAGCCTCGATAATGGCGAAGGTCAGCAGGGACAGATATATGCTTTCTCTCGATGAGCGGTATCCCGAATACTGCTTCAAAAAGCACAAGGGCTACGGCACAAAGCTGCACTACGAAAAGATACGTGAGTTCGGCATATCGCCCGTGCACAGAAAGACATTTCTCAAAAAGCTGCCGGAGGGGTGGTAATATGCTCAGCGAAAAGGAAAAGCCCGGTCTATGGGGCGAGATATACGCGGCGCGCTTCATGCGCGAGAACGGCTATGAGATAATAACCGCAAACTACCGCTGCCGTCTGGGCGAGATAGATATAATCGCAAAAAAGGACGGCTTTTTGGTGTTCACCGAGGTCAAGACCCGCTCCTTGGGCGCGATAGCTCCGGGGCGCGAGGCGGTCGGAGACGCAAAGCAGGAGAGGATAATCGAGACCGCTTCGATTTTTATGCAGAAAAACAGCTATGACCTCCAGCCGCGCTTTGATGTGGCGGAGGTCACGGTAGGCAAGAAAAATGAGCCGATTTCGTGCGAATATATAGAAAATGCGTTTGACAGCAGCTTCTGAGTAATATTCGCTTCGGTCGGCAATATTATTTTATGGGTGATTTTATGGATTTTTTTGATTTGCACTGCGATACTCTTACTGAGTGCATGGACGACGGAGACAGCCTTTTAAAGAATGAACGCGACATCGATTTTGAGCGCGGAAGCATCTTCGGGCGCTGGAATCAGGTGTTCGCCGTCTTTATCCCCGACAGCATGGACGATTCGCTCGTCGAGGGGTATTTCGACTCGGCGTGTAATTTCTATTTTGACGAGCTCAAAAAGAAAGGCGACGTTTTCCCGATACTCTCTTCCGAGGACGTGCGCGGACATTCGCGCGGCGTTATGCTCGCCATGGAGAGCTCGCGCGGAGTCGGCAGCCTCGAGCGCCTCGAAAAGCTCTATGAGCGCGGACTGCGGCTCATAACCCTCACATGGAATCACAAAAACCGAGCCGCGGGCGGCTGCGACGAGGGCGGCGGCCTTACCGATTGGGGCAGGGAGCTTGTCTCGAAAATGGAGAAGTTGGGCATAGTCACCGACGTGTCGCATTTGAGCGACAGAAGCTTCTATGATCTGTGCGAATTCAGCGACGCGCCTTTTATCGCAAGCCATTCGGACGCGCGCGCCGTTCATAACGAGGTGCGCTCGCTGACCGACGAGCAGATAAAAATTATCATTGAACGCGGCGGACTGATAGGACTCAATTTCTATGACCGCTTCCTCGGCGGAAACGGCGGCAGAGAGGAGCTCCTGTGCCATACGGAGCATATGCTCTCGCTGGGCGCCGAGGACGTTATCAGCATAGGCTCGGACTATGACGGCTGCAGAATAAAGCCGGAGCTTCGCGGAATAGAGAAGATACCGAGCATCTGCGTCTATCTCGAGGAGCACGGAATACCCGAGGAGATATGCAAAAAAATATTTTTTGAAAACGCCGCGCACTTCTTCGAAAGGGTTTTACAACCAAAGCGCGTTATGCTATAATAAAATGTAATCTAACGCGAAGGATGGTCTCTATGAGATACACAAGTACAAGAGATAAAAATGTTGGCGTTACCTCCGCCTGGGCGATAGCGCAGGGTATCTCCGCGGACGGCGGACTCTTTGTCCCCGTCGAGATACCGAAGCTGAGCCTTGAGGATATTGCCGCCATGGCCGATATGTCATATGTCGAGCGCGCAAAACGCGTACTCGCTCTGTATCTTACCGATTTCACCCCCGAGGAGCTCGCCTACTGCGTCGAGGGAGCATACGGCGACAACAAGTTTTCCTCCGAGGATATAGCTCCAATACACGAACTCAGAGCGGGCGAGGAGATACTCGAGCTCTGGCGCGGCCCCACCTGCGCTTTTAAAGATATGGCGCTTCAAATGCTCCCGAGGCTCATGACAGTCTCCGTCAGGAAAACCGTCGGCACGCGCGAAACCGTCATTCTTGTTGCCACCTCGGGCGACACGGGCAAGGCGGCTCTCGAAGGCTTCAAGGATGTTGAGGGCACGAAAATTCTCGTGTTCTATCCCGATGAGGGCGTCAGCCCCATGCAGAAGCTCCAGATGACCACGCAGGAGGGCGGCAATGTCTCCGTCTGCGCGATAAAGGGCAACTTCGACGATGCACAGACCGGAGTCAAGACGATATTCACCGACAAAGAGATAGGCAAAAAGCTTGCCGAGCACGGCATGGCTTTTTCGTCCGCGAACTCCATTAACTGGGGTCGCCTCGTGCCGCAGATAGTCTATTATTTTTCCGCTTATTGCGATATGCTCAAGCAGGGCAAAATATCGGCGGGCGACAGGATAAACTTCGTCGTCCCGACGGGAAATTTCGGCAACATCCTCGCCGCCTACTATGCGCGCGAGATGGGTCTTCCGGTCGGCCGCCTTATCTGCGCTTCGAATAAAAACCGCGTGCTCACCGACTTCTTCGAGAGCGGCGTTTACGATGTCAACCGCAGCTTCTATACCACCTCGTCTCCGTCTATGGATATCCTCATTTCGAGCAACCTCGAGCGCCTGCTGTTCATTGCGAGCGGATATTCCGATGAGTTCGTGCGCGAGATGATGGACGACCTGAAGAAAAAAGGCAAGTACACTATGCCCGAAAACGTCATGAGCGCGATAAACTCCGTTTTCTGTGCCGGCTGTTGCGATGACGAGGGCACGAAAGAAACAATAAGAGAGACGTTTGAAAACTACGGCTATCTGTGCGACACGCATACGGCCGTGGGCGTCAACGTCTATGAAAAATACGAAAAAGAGACGGGGGACAAAACTCCCGCCGTTATCGACTCGACCGCAAATCCGTTCAAGTTCAGCCGCAGCGTGCTTGACGCGGTTATGCTCGGCGCGTCCGAGGGACTGGACGAGTTTGCCACTGTGAGCGAGCTTGCCCGCGTCACAAAGACAAGCTGCCCCCCGCAGCTCGCCGACCTCAGGGATAAGCCCGTGAGATTCAGGGATGTCTGCGACAGGGACAGCATGGAGAAGGCTGTTTTCAGGCTGCTCGGCATATAATGCGGGGCGTTCCCCGCGTCAGCAGCCGCAGTGCTTCTTTGAGTTGTCAAGCTCAAAGGTAGCGCACAGCGTGTCCTGGCACGAGCAGGCGCTCGTGTTGCCTATTTCGATGTGACCTGCGGTGCACTTGTGGTCGTCCGCGTGGTGGACGCAGTTGCAGGCGTTGCAGCGAATGTCCTTGATGACCTTATCCATTTCAGTTTACCTCCGAATGTTTTTGCGGCTTATGCCGCTGAAAATATTTTGCCCTGATTAAGGCCCGATTATTAAAAAGAAAAGGAGAGCACGATGTCACTTTTTGCAATTGCGGATACGCATCTTTCCCTGTCCGCGGACAAGCCTATGGATATTTTCAACGGCTGGAGCGACTATGTGCAGCGCCTCCAAAAAAATTGGCGGGCCGTTGTGACGGACGGCGACACCGTGGTTATCCCCGGCGATGTGTCGTGGGCGATGTCGCTTGAGGGCGCGGAGAAGGATTTTGCCTTTCTCGAGTCGCTCCCCGGCAGAAAGATACTCATGAAGGGCAACCACGACTACTGGTGGAACACCGCCAGAAAAATGGAAAATTTTTTCAGGGAAAAAGGTCTGCGGCACTCGCGGCTGGTTCTTCGACGCGGAGGAGGACGCGGACAAAAAGGTTCTCCTGCGCGAGGCGGGACGGCTTCGCACTTCGATAGAAAAAGGCATAGCGCTCGGCGGCGAGCCGGTGGTGTTTCTCCACTATCCGCCGATAACGCAGGAGAGGATATGGCCCGAAATATATGATGTCCTCGTCGGGTATAAAATAAAGCGCTGCTTCTACGGGCATCTGCATTCGTTTGCGACGAAATGCGCCTTTGAAGGCGAGCGCGACGGGATAAATTTTTCCCTGATATCCGGCGATTACCTCGAATTTTTGCCCAAGCTTATCGAAAAACAGCCGTAATTTTCGACGGAAAGCCGATTTTCCGACGGAATCGGAGAAAAAATACCTGTTTTGGCAGAAAATCTGAAAAATAGTGTAGAAATTTTAATATATCTCTGCTATAATCTTAGAGTTACCTGTATAATGGGAGGAAAAACGAATGAGTTTAAAATCGTCAAACAAAACAGACACCAACGTTTATACGCTGGAAATCGAGATCGGCGCAGAGCCCTTTAAGGCCGCTGTCCTCAAGGCCTATAACAAGGCCAAGGGTCAGATAGCGCTTCCCGGTTTCCGCAAGGGCAAGGCTCCCCTCAACGTTATCGAGAGATTCTACGGCAAGGACGTCTTCTATGAGGATGCACTTGAGATAGCTTTCCCCGAGGCTGTTTCCGAGGCTTATAAGGAAGCGGGCATCGAGCCTGTTGACAGCCCGAAGGATGTCAATGTTAAGTCGATCGGCGAAGACGGCGTTCTCTTCGAAATGAAGGTCACCGTTAAGCCCGATGATATCAAGGTAAAGGCCTACAAGGGTCTTGATGCCGAGAAGGCCGAAGCGAGCGTCACTCCCGAGGAGGTCGATGCACGCATCGATGCTATGAGAGAGCGCAACGCGAGAACCATCACCGTTGAGGACCGTGCCGCCGCCAAGGGCGACATAGCGGTTATCGACTTCGAGGGCTTTGTCGACGGCAAGGCTTTTGAGGACGGCAAGGGCTCCGACTACGAGCTTGAGCTCGGTTCGGGTCAGTTCATCCCCGGATTTGAGGATCAGGTTATCGGTCACAACGCGGGCGAGAGCTTCGACGTCAACGTCAAGTTCCCCGAGGAGTACACCCCCGAGCTCGCCGGCAAGGATGCAACCTTTAAGGTCACTCTCCACGAGATAAAGATGAAGGAGCTCCCCGAGCTCGACGATGAGTTCGCAAAGGATCTCGATTACGATAATGTCGATGAGCTCAGGAAGGGCGTCGAGGCCGATATGCTCGAGCACAGACAGTCCGATGCCGATAAGGAGTTCGAGGCAAAGCTCATGGAAGAGCTTGTTGCCAATGTCGAGGCTGAGATTCCCGAGGTCATGTTCGACACTCAGAAAGAGGAGAACATCAACAACTTCGCCCAGAGACTCGCTCAGCAGGGTATAGATGTTGACACCTATCTGTCCTACATGGGCACCGATAAGGACGCTTTCGAGAGCTCCATGCGCGAGCAGGCTGTCTCTCAGGTCAAGCTCGGTCTTGCTCTTGACAAGATAGCGGAGCTCGAGAAGATCGAAGTCGGCGCCGAGGATATCGAGGAGGAGTTCAAGAAGCTCGCCGAGATGTACAATATGGAAGTCGAGAAGATTAAGAGCCTCATAGCAGAGGATCTGCTCAAGGAAGACCTGCTCAAGGAGAAGGTAGTCAAGTTCGTCGTTGACAACGCAAAGGCTCTCAAGCCCGGAAAGAAGCCCGCAGCGAAGAAGGCTCCGGCTAAGAAGGCCGCCGCAAAGAAGGCCGACGACGCAGAGGGCGAGAAGAAGCCCGCGGCAAAGAAGGCTCCGGCTAAGAAGGCTGCCGCCAAGAAGGACGAGGGCGAGGCCGAGAAGAAGGCTCCCGCCAAGAAGCCCGCAGCTAAGAAGCCCGCAAAGCAGGATGCTATAAAGCTCGTTATCGACTCCGCTAAGGCTAAGAAGCCCGCCGCGAAGAGAACCACCAAGAAGGCCGCTGCGGCTAAGGAAGATGCTCCCGCCGAGGAAGCTGCCGAGAAGCCCGCAAAGAAGCCCGCCGCAAAGAAGGCTCCCGCGAAGAAGAAAACAGAGGACGCTGAATAATCTTCGCCAAACGATACTATAATTAATTCCGTAATGCTCCCGTCCGGCATCTTCGCCGGGCGGGCGCGAGCATACGGCACCTGCATCGGACAACAAAGGAGGAAAAAGTAATGGCATTAGTACCTTACGTCATCGAACAGACCAGCAGAGGCGAGCGCTCATACGATATTTATTCCCGCCTGCTCAGCGACAGGATAATCGTCCTATCCGACGAGATAAACGACGCAACGGCGAGCGTAGTGGTTGCGCAGCTGCTCTTCCTTGAGGGTCAGGACGCCGAAAAAGACATAAGCCTTTATATCAACAGCCCCGGCGGCTCCGTTACCGCAGGCCTTGCGATATACGACACCATGCAGTTTATCAAGTGCGATGTCTCGACTATCTGTATGGGCATAGCGGCATCGATGGGTGCGTTCCTGTTTGCCGCCGGCGCAAAGGGCAAGCGCCTTATACTTCCTAACAGTGAAGTCATGATCCACCAGCCTCTCGGCGGCGCGCAGGGTCAGGCCACGGAGATTAAAATCGCCGCGGATCACATCCTCAAGACCAGAGAGAGACTCAACAGAATTTTAGCTGAGAATATGGGCAAACCGATTGAGTTTGTTGAGCGCGAGACCGAGCGCGACAATTTCCTCACGGCTGAGGAAGCCGTCGAATACGGTCTTGCAGATAAAATAATTTACAAGAGATAATCCGGAGGGCTGTTATGCCGCGTGATGATGATAGGAGGGAGAGAACGGTACGCTGTTCTTTCTGCCAAAAAACACAGGATCAGGTCGAGAAGCTTATCGCCGGTCCGGGGGTATATATCTGTAACGAGTGCGTGGAGCAGTGCCTCAACATAATTGAGGCCGACGAAAAGCGCTCCTCCCGCCGCAAGGGCGGACCGCGCACGAGTGACAAGCCGCTTCCCAAGCCCCATGAGATCAAAGAGAAACTCGACGAATATGTTATAGGTCAGGACGAGGCGAAGAAAACGCTGAGCGTCGCGGTCTATAACCACTATAAGAGAATAAACAGCGCGAAGAGCACCGATGTTGAGATTCAAAAGAGCAATATCATTCTTTTGGGTCCCACCGGTGTCGGTAAAACTATGCTCGCGCAGACACTTGCCAAGATTTTGGACGTTCCGTTCGCCATTGCGGACGCTACTACGCTCACCGAGGCGGGTTATGTCGGCGAGGATGTCGAAAACATCCTGCTCAGAATAATCCAGGCCGCGGATTACGACGTAGAGCGCGCCGAGCGCGGCATAATCTATGTCGACGAAATCGACAAGATTGCAAGAAAGTCCGAGAACCCGTCGATAACACGAGACGTCAGCGGCGAGGGCGTT
>OGMC01000618.1_pt1 | contig 10157 bp, 10 predicted proteins | sample 1573011 | NCBI WGS metagenome assembly OGMC01 (sample SAMEA2581888, study PRJEB24529) | metagenome | biome: Human gut stool | place: China | collected 2011
CAAGAGAACGGAATCTGATAAAACGCTTCTGCTCTTTCCCGCATATTGCAGTATGCTTTCCACGTTTAATCTCATACCCTTCCTGCTGTAATAATTTCAGAAGTTCTTCAAAATCCGTCGTTCTCTGCTCCAGGCATTTCAGAATATCTTCCCTGATGACATTCCTCATACTGGTCCGTTCCGGGTACTTTGTTCTCTTCTGTCTCTCACTCAGTTTTACCTTCGGAATGATGGAAAGTCCATGCTCCAGACAGATAATGTCGCTGAGTCGCTGCAATACAATTTCTGAAAACCAGAAGTCACGAAACTTCCGGTCACAATCCAGATTAGTGGAATTGAAAATGATATGATTATGAATATGTGCCCGATCCACATGGGTTGCCACGATAAAAGCGTGCTTCCCTTGACTGCTCCCTCACTGCATTTTTCCTCACAGATACAGGTCATTTCCTGACTCTGTGCAAAGGCTGTCACTGGCGCCATTCCAGCAAGTGCCGCCAGACATGTGACCATGCCTCCCATAATCTTTGTTGCAATCACATTTTTTACCTTAATCATTCTCTTTATCTAAAAAATCCTCCTCTTCGTTATCTGTTTCCTGTTCATTTTCTTCCTCTGCATCTGTCTCCTTATCGGATGCAGTTGCCGCCGGCATTGGTGCCTGACCACTTAACATGTCCTGTAATCTCCCACTATTGGCAAGCTGCAAAAACTGCACCAACTGTTCCGGTGATAAGTTATAGGACGCCACATCACTGACGATCTTTAAATTCTCCTCTTCTTTCAGCTTTACTTCGAGCTGCTTTACTTTGGCATCCGCTGCATCTCTCTTGGCTACTGCCTTTTTCAAATCTGCACGGAGCTTGTCTAACTTTGCATACATAAAATCTCTCCTTTCTTCATAGCAGCAAAAAAGCCACCTTCCGGTGACTTTCACTGCATTTTTACTGTATTCTTCCATGGCAACAGGCATGTGCCCGCCAGTATGCTGTATCATAGGATGCATACTGGATTGGATTGCCACAATGGATCATGATCTTATTGACCGGATCTACCACGATACCCACATGTGAAGCTCCGGCTGTGTTATAGGTTCCCTGGAAAAATACCAAATCCCCCGGCTTTACATCAGAAGCTGCCACCCTCGCTGTTTCGTTCTTCCAGCCATTTGCTGTAAGTCTGCCATAATTCCAGCCGTTGCCACTGTTATTGATGACATAGCTTACAAATCCCGAACAGTCAAAACTTGTGCTCGGTGAGGAACCTCCCCATACATAAGGATATCCCGTATATTTCTCTACTTCACGGAGCATATTGGAAAACTGCTGATCCGTCAGATATTCTCCCAGATTGGCATACACATTATCTCCGAAGATATCCGGTTTATTACCTCTCGTTTCCAGAAGAAGGTTATATTTCTCCATCTGTTCCTGCGTGAGATCTGATGCCCCGACTGCTGCGGATATTCCATTATTGGTAAGTGTCGTATTCAGTATCCTATACTCATACTCTACTTCTACCTCATAGGATTCATATACCTGATATGGAACTGACACGGTATAGGTGTAGGATTCCAGATGGCCAAGGTAGCTCCCTGGAAGTCCAATCAGCCCTCGAAGTAGCCTAATCAGCTATTCTTACTCCTGACCATTTCTAACTCTATATACTCTCTACGCTGATATGCTCTTACCAGTATACAACTGATAATATCTGCCCTTCTCTTCCATGAGCTGGTCGTGCGTTCCACGCTCGATAATTCTTCCCTGTTCCATAACCATAATACAGTCTGCATTGCGGACTGTAGAAAGTCTGTGGGCAATAACAAATGATGTTCTTCCTGACATAAGCGCATCCATACCCTTCTGGACAAGTCGCTCTGTTCTTGTATCAATAGATGAAGTAGCTTCATCAAGAATAAGTACAGGTGGGTCTGCTACCGCTGCTCTTGCAATTGCAAGAAGCTGTCTCTGTCCCTGGCTTAAATTAGCACCTCCGCCATGAAGCACAGTGTTATAGCCATCAGGAAGTCTCTTGATGAATCCGTCAGCATTGGCAAGTCTTGCTGCTGCGATGCATTCCTCATCACTCGCCTCAAGTCTTCCGTATCTGATATTATCCATGATTGTACCCGTAAATAGGTTAGTATCCTGAAGAACGATACCAAGGCTTCGTCTTAAATCATTTTTCTTAATATTGTTGATGTTAATTCCATCATATCTGATCTTACCATCCTGAATATCATAGAACCTGTTGATAAGATTAGTAATTGTAGTTTTTCCTGCTCCGGTACTTCCAACAAATGCAATCTTCTGTCCCGGTGTAGCATACATTTTAATATCGTGAAGTACCATTTTGTCCGGATTATAGCCAAAGTCAACTCCGTCAAATGTTACATCACCAGCAAGTCTTGTGTACTCTGCACTGTTACCATCCTTTGCAGGCTTCTTCCAAGCCCACATCTCAGTATTTTCTTTAGTCTCGATAAGCTCATTATTCTTGTTGTATCTTACATTTACAAGCTCAACGAAACCTTCGTCAACCTCCGGCTTCTCGTCACATAACTCAAATACTCTTCCAGCACCAGCCATCGCCATAACGATACTGCTCACCTGCTGGCTTATCTGTGTTACAGGCTGTGTGAAGCTCTTATTTAAACTTAAGAAAGCAACAAGTGTACCAATAGTAAGACCCGAGAAATCACTGAGGGCTAAGATACCTCCAACAATCGCACATAACACATAACTGATATTACCTATATTACCATTAACAGGCATTGTGACATTAGCAACCTTGTTAGCGTTATTGGCACTCTCACGCAGCCTGTTGTTAATCTCCTTAAACTGCTCAATACTCTTATCCTCGTGGCAGAACACCTTTACAACCTTCTGTCCTTCCATCATTTCCTCGATATAAGCATTAACCTTACCGATATCCTTCTGCTGCTCAACGAAATATTTTCCAGAAAGTGCACTCAGCTTAGAAGTTACATAAAGCATAATAACAACCATCACAACCGATACGACTGTAAGCGGAATATCAAGCACAATCATACTTACAAATGTAGATACAAGTGTAATGCATGAATTGATAACCTGAGGTATACTCTGACTTATAAGCTGTCTTAATGTGTCAATATCGTTAGTATATACTGACATGATATCGCCGTGTGCATGAGTATCAAAATACTTAATAGGAAGTGACTCCATATTAGTAAACAGCTCTAATCTCAATTTCTTTAAAGTTCCCTGACCAACATTTACCATAATTCTGTTGTAGCAATATGAACATAATACACCGACCATAAGAACTGCAGCGAGCTTGATAAGTGCGCCTGCAAGCGGTGCATAATCATGTACTGCTGACTGTGTCAGCGGAATAATATAACTGTCAATAAGCTTCTGGATAAACAGCGTTGCTATCAGTGTTGTAAGCGCTGAAACAAGAATGCACACAAGCACTGCTATACACGAAAACTTGTAATTCTTTAAAATATATCCAAGCAGCCTCTTCATAAGAGGAAGTGGATTTTCTTTATTCTTCTTATTCTTCATATCAATATTCTTATCCATATGCTGCCTCCTATTCTCCTGCCTCGTCAAAATCACCGCCGCCCTGTGTCTGGACCTCGTAGATTTCGCGGTAAACCTTATTGTTCTCAACAAGATTTTCATGAGTATCAAAACCACTCACACAGCCATTCTCAAGCACCAATATTCTGTCTGCGTCCTGAATACTTGAAATTCTCTGTGATACGATAATCTTGGTAGTTCCTGGTATCTTTGTTGCAAATGCTTTCTTAATCTTAGCGTCTGTGGCTGTATCAACAGCACTTGTTGAATCATCAAGAATAAGAACCTTCGGGTGCTTAAGCAGCGCTCTTGCGATACAGAGTCTCTGTCTCTGACCACCGGAAACATTGCTTCCACCCTGCTCAATCCATGTATTGTATTTATCAGGCATTCTCTCAATGAATTCATCTGCACAGGCCTGACGGCAGGCTTCTATGCAATCCTCCTCAGACGCATTTTCATCGCCCCATCTCAAATTATCAAGAATAGTTCCTGAGAAAAGCACATTTTTCTGAAGAACAACTGAAACCTCATTACGAAGAGTTTCGAGGTCGTAGTCTCTTACATCAATTCCGCCTACGCATACAGAACCATCCTTAACATCGTACAGTCGGCTTATCAGATTAACGAAGCTTGACTTTCCGCAACCCGTTCCGCCTATAATACCGATTGTTTCGCCCGCATTTATATGGATATCTATATCTTCAAGGGCATCCTTGTCACTGTCCTTCTTGTATGTGAAGTTCACATGGTTGAAATCAATTCTTCCATCAGGTACTTCCATCACCGGATTCTCAGGATTAGTTATATCTGCCTTCTCGTTAAGAACCTCAGCAATTCGTCTTGCACTCGCTGCACTCATTGATACCATAACAAATATCATAGAAAGCATCATAAGTGACATCATCATGCTCATTACATAGCAAAACATTGATGTCAGGTTACCCGTTGTCATAGTTCCATCAGTAATAAAATGTGCTGCAAACCATGAAAGTGCAATAATACTTCCGTATATAACAAACATCATAATAGGATTGTTGAATGCAAGCCATGATTCCGCCTTAACAAATGTCTTGTAAAGATTCCCGGCAGCCTTACTGAATTTCTTATTCTCATGGTCTTCTCTTACAAATGCTTTGACAACTCTGATTCCTGTGACATTCTCCTGAACACTCGCATTTAAATCATCATATTTAGCAAAACCTTCTGTGAATATTGGAGTCACCTTATATATAATAAAGAAGAGTACAAACCCAAGAAGAATAAGCGCACCTAGGAATATAAAACTTAATGTAGGATTGATAATAAAACACATAACCATACTGCATATCATCATAAGGGGTGCTCTTACCGCAATTCTAAGAATCATCTGATATGCATTCTGCACATTTGTAACATCAGTAGTCATACGGGTAATAAGACCTGCTGTGCTGTATTTGTCTATATTAGAGAATGCAAAGTTCTGGATATTCGAATAGATTCCCTCTCTTAAGTTACACGCAAAGCCGGTAGAGGCCAAAGCCGCATATTTTCCTGCCTGAATTCCAGCAAACAGGCTTATAAATGCAAGCACAAGCATAAGTCCGCCATACATTAACACCTTGCTCATGTCTCCCGCCTGAATACCCTTATCGATAATACTTGCCGTAACAAACGGAATAAGTATTTCCATAAGCACTTCAACAATTATATATATTGGCGTCTTTATCGAGACTTTTTTATACTCACCAATATATGCTGATAAAGTTTTTAACATTTCTTACACTTCCTTTCACAGTTATTCACATCATCGTATACTTTTTGTAACAGACGGTGTAATTCTTCTTTTTCATCAGCAGAAAGCGATGAAAGAAACCATTTTTCTTTGTCATGCATTGCCTTGCCTGCATGAACGCACATGTCTCTGCCCTTGTCTGTTATTCTCACATGCTTGACTCTTTTATCCGAAGGGTCATAGAAGCTTTCTATCATTCCCTTCTTTTCAAGCCTCGCTGCTGTTCCCGCTATTGTCGCCTGGGCTACGCCAAAGTGCTTCTCAAGCTCCTTAAGCGTAATACATTCATCTTTAGTTTCATTAATTATCATAAGCATCTTAACCTGTGAAGATGTCATGTCATCTGCTCTTAACTCCTCATTGGAACATCTTCCAAGAATATCATTAAGACGCTTTATAAGCTCTCCACAATGGAGTGACTCTCGCTGCATATCTGCTCCCTTCGTAACAAAACGGCATACGAACCTGCCATTCTTTTAATAAAAATCTTAAGTCGCTTTGCTATATTACAAAAATGACAGCACGCTGTCAATAGCGCGCTGTCATTTTTATTTTTATTTAATATTTAATGTTATCTGTAATAAGCAGGCTTCAGATGAACCGGCACCCCATCTGAATACTCCGCAATATTAGTTCCCTGAATAAGTGGCCTTACATACTTAATATACTCATCAGAAATATCTGTTCCATCTGCGGTTATCCACTCTGCTGGGAACTTCTTTTCCTTATTGCATATATCGTTCACATCTGCAAGTCCGTAATTAATCTCATATCCGTTAGTATCATCTCTTTCAAATGTAATCATTTTTCCAGTTTCACCGTCAAGAGCTGCTACAACCGCTGCCTTTCCTGCTTTTTCGGCTTCATCAATATCTGTTGCTGAAGCAAGAAGTGATGAACATCTCTGTGGAAGATTAAGCTCAATACTTCTGCATTTGATCCCAAATTCTGCTTTAACATAATTTTCAAGATACTTTCCACAGCCTGTAAGCATCTTATGTCCAAAACCATCAACCGATGCTGCATCTGCATATTCACATATGAATCTGCCGTCTTTGTCCGCAATTCCTTCTGATACGCACACAACAACTGCAGTTTCCTGTTCAAGTGCCGCCTTAAGTGACTTCTTGAATTCTTCCATATCAAATGCATGCTCTGGCATATATATAAGATAAGGATTTCTGCTATACTCTGTTCTAGCAAGTACTGAGGCCGCTGTAACCCAGCCTGCATGCCTTCCCATAAGCTCAACAATTGTCACAGACGGGTGTGCATAACATGTTGCATCAAGTATAATTTCTCTTAATGTTGAAGCAACATATTTTGCAGTTGAACCATACCCTGGAGTATGATCTGTCATTACAAGATCATTATCAATTGTCTTAGGTACACCTATAAATCTGATGTCCGATTTTTTCAATAATGCCACTCTTGATAATTTTGAAACTGTATCCATTGAATCATTGCCACCAATATAGAACACATATCCAATGTTCATCTGTGCAAATGTATCAAACAATTTATCATACACCTTATCCCCTAAATCTTCTGGAAGCATATACCTGCAGCTTCCAAGAAAAGAAGCTGGTGTTATCTTTAATCTATCAATCGGCTCATTATCTGCCACTTCAGAAAGATTAATAAAATTGCCTGCCAGAAATCCCTCAATTCCATGCACCATGCCATACACAGTGCCAATCTTTTCCTTATTTCTAAGTCCTTCCTCAATCACTCCATATAATGATGAATTAATAACTGCTGTCGGTCCGCCTGACTGACCTACCAGAATATTCTTTAACATACTCATGCCTCCTACCTTATTGCTGTTGCTGTTGCTGTTGCTGTTGCTGTTGCTGTTGCTGTTGCTGTTGCTTAGATTGTATCATCTGTTGATTATTGATTGCAACATGATACCTATAGATAGTCGTATTTTTAATTCTCTTATAGGAACATTTCAGCCATTTCCTATCATTTAAGCTGTCTACACAGCAAAATGTTCCTATAAATTCTGTTTTTGAAGTCATCTTATAGGTCTTTTTCTGCATTTTCACAACATTTTTTCAAAATACACCTATTTTTCTCAAATTCTACCTATAAAGTTAACTTATTTTTAAATTTTATAGGAAACGGCGGCTAAATCGGCAGACAGAAGATAAAACTCATATAATAATAATGTTCCTTAACAAGTTGACACAATTCCACTAAGCGTATAATATTCAGTTATTCACACATTTAAGGAGTTTAATATGAGATTCGTAATACAGCGTGTTAATCATGCAAATGTTAAGATAGATGGCAAAGTTGTTGGAAATATCGGACATGGTCTTTTGATTCTTTTCGGGGCTGGTCAGGACGATACAGAAGAAATGCTTCCAAAATATGTAGACAAGATATGCAAAATGCGTATTTTTGAAGACGAGAATGGCAAAACTAATCTGTCTCTGGCAGATGTCGGTGGCGAGCTGCTTATTGTAAGCCAGTTTACACTTTATGCGGACTGCCGCAAAGGCAACCGCCCAAGCTTTACTAATGCCGGCGCGCCTGATATGGCTAACGCCCTTTATGAAAAATTTGTGGCAATGTGCCGTGAACGTGTTCCTAAAGTTGAAACCGGCAGATTCGGTGCTGATATGAAGGTCAGCCTTGAGAACGACGGACCATTCACAATACTGATAGATAGTGAGGATTTCTGATATGTTTAGAATGTGGTGTAAGCTCTTTGACGACAGAGGGCATCTTATCAAAGACACTGTAATTAAAAATGCGGATTCTGATTTAAACAGAACCCGCAAAATATTTGCTGCTATTCATGACGCATGCTATGAATTCGACCTTGCCGAGCCAATCTGGCTCGATTCCAATGTTTCAGAATTCCAGCGCCACTCGAAAGTGCGCTTCACTAAAGATAACTTTGTTGAAGATATCGAATTTGCTTATATGGAAATTGAGGTTATTGAGGAGGATTAGAAATACATTGACTTTTTGCGCGAAGAATATCAACTTCCATCCGCAATATATCAATTTTAGTGCGAAGAATATCAATCTTATTTGATATATTGCGTTTTAAAAAAGCATTCTTCTTTTTAACATCTAATTATAGTGAAAATGCGGACTCCAACCGGAATCCGCATACATTTCACATATAATTATTACCATACATTAAACAATAACATTTCGCTCTTCCCCAGCCATAAATGCCCTGATATTCAGATATATCTCGTCCATCAGGCGGGTTCTCGCCTCGTATGTCGCCCATGCAACATGAGGGGTAACGATAAGCTTGTTGCTGTCCTTAATTGTAAGAAGAGGATTGTCCTTAGCAACCGGCTCAGTAGTTATTACATCAAGTCCTGCCGCTGCAATCACGCCTTCGTTAAGCGCTTTTACAAGGTCTGCGTCATTAACAATCGGGCCACGTCCAAGATTCAGAAGAACTGCGCTGCTCTTCATTTTCTTAAGTGTCTCATAATTAAACAGATTTTCTGTATATTTGTTAAGCGGTGCATGAATTGACACGATGTCCGATTTCTTCAAAAATCCATCAAGCTCATATCTTTCGTATGGCACATCATAGCTGTGACCGCTTGCTGAATAGTATATTACATTACAGCCAAAGTCTGCCGCAATCTTAGCAACGCCTCTTCCTATATTGCCAAGTCCGACAATTCCCCATGTCTTTCCTGCAAGTTCATGGAACACATTTGCAAAATGTGAGAAGCAAGGCCACTCGGCATACTCACCGCTCTTTACGAAGTCATCATAATATCTCATTTTCTCGATAAGATAAAATGCAAGTGCAAATGTGTGCTGTATAACTGACTGTGTTGAATATCCAGCAACATTGGCAACCCTTATTCCATGCGCTTTGGCATATTCTATATCAATATTGTTGTAGCCTGTAGCTGCCTCTGCCACCATCTTAAGATTAGGCGCAGCTGCCATGCACTCTGCGTTCATGTTAGTTTTATTAATAATAACGACATCAGGATTATGCTCTTTCATTCTTGCAACAGCTTCCTCATAAGAACTTAAGCTGTATGTCACAACCTCGCCAAGCCTGTTAAACTGCTCAAGCGAAATATCATCCCCGTATGTCATAGTTTCCAACATAAGTATCTTCATAATAATCCTCCGTTTCTGCACATTTTTGCATAATTATCGTACATTTTTAATAATTTCCCTGTACTGTTTATTTAGTTTCACAAGCTCCCTGTCTACATTTTTTAGTAAAAAAAGTCGTCCTGCGCCTTTCATTTTCTTAAATGGTTTTACAGTCAGCCTGCTATGTATATCGACATTTCCGCTGTCATCATCTGCATAATTTCTGATTGCTATTAATACAGTCTGCATACAAACCTCCCAAAAGACATTGAATACTACCGCATTATACAACTTAATTAAAGCAGATATTGTCGAACCACCGTCTGATTAAATATTTGCAACAAGTTCCTTCATAACTTTGACATTGTTAGCAATTGCGAGCTTTTCAAATGCAGGGTAATCCATTGTTGCACTGTCATCAGCCTTATCTGATATAGTTCTTAATATTACAAATGGAACTTTATTAAGGTAAGAAACCTGTGCTATCGCTGCTCCCTCCATCTCTGTACAGAAGCCATCGAAATTGCTGCTGATTCTCTCCTTAACAGCCTTGTCTGATATGAACTGGTCACCGCTGACAACCCTGCCGACATGTACTCCGATTTCCGGAACTGCATTTTCCTGTTTGCTCTGCTGGCAAAGCTCATTATGCTGCCGCTCAATATCAAGAGCAAACGGAGCATGATCGACATGCAGCGCATCCAGCCCAAAAT
>OGMC01000619.1_pt1 | contig 10132 bp, 10 predicted proteins | sample 1573011 | NCBI WGS metagenome assembly OGMC01 (sample SAMEA2581888, study PRJEB24529) | metagenome | biome: Human gut stool | place: China | collected 2011
CCCCATCTGCCAGCACTAGATCCTGCTCAACGAGGATCTGCTGCTGAATGGGCTGGCTGTGCTGTACGAAAAGAACAAATAAACAAAAAAGATATCCCGCACCGTTTCGGTGCGGGATATCTTTTTCACGTTACACCCCCAGCAATTTCCCCCAAGTCCCCTTCCCGGCGATGCCGTCCGCGCCGAGGCCGTACTTGGTCTGGAACTTCTTCAGCGCCGCTTCCGTGCCGCTGCCGAAGTCGCCGTCCGCACCGGCCGCGCCGCAGGAGAACCCGTAGGCGATCAGCGCCGCTTGCAGGGTCTTCACATCCGCGCCCGCCATGCCGCGCTTGAGCGTCCGCACCTGCATGGGCAGCGCCGTGTCCTTCTCCGCGGGTACCGGCACCGGCGCGTTTTCGTTCTCCACAAAGGGTACACCCAGTGCGTTGCACAGCCCCTTGGCGATGGTCTCGCCGATCAGGGTGGTGTTGTCGATGATCCACTGGGCAACACTGGGAACATCGTGGAAGTCCGTCTCGATATACACCGTCGTGGCGGCAGGGTGCTTCACCTCGTACAGTGCGGGATACGCCCGGATGACATCCGGCGCACCCGGCATCACCGGCCCCAGTACATCCAGCACCGCCTGACACGCCTTGTACCCGGCGCTGTTCCGGTCGCTACTGTAACAGAACAGGTGCGTACCGCTGGCCTTGCCATTGCAGGCGTTGGAATGGATGGGGACGTGCAGATCAGCCTTGAAGCGGTTGGACGCCGCCACACGGTTCTGCATGGTGTCGTACTGCTCCAGCATGACCTCCACGCCAGAGCGCTCCAGAGCGGCCTTGCAAGCCTCGGCAATGCGCCCGCACTGGATGGCCTCGGTGGTGTCGCCCACCGCGTAGGTGTTCCGCCGCTGGTCGCTGGGGGACAGATACACCCGCTTAGCCATTGTTGCCAGCCTCCTTGTGGTACTGCGCCGTGCTGATGCACAGCACCGCGCCGAGGAACGTGTCCACGGCGGTGATGGTGGTCACCACCTCGTCTGCGTAGGGCCACGCCCACACCGCTGCCAGCGCCGCGTACAGCGTGGCCACGGCGGGCATGACGATGATGACCAGCCACTTGAGGATGTCATATACCTTGTTGTTCAGTTTCATAACAAATTCCTTTCCGGCCTGTCGGCCTGTTCCATTTTATGCCCTATCGGATGGGCAGCTTCCGCACTTCCTCCATGACCCGCCGTGCGCTGCCGTTGCCGCCCATCTCCTCATACGGCTCGTAGAGGTACACCTGCAAGTTTTCGTACTCGTCCTGCGTGACGTAGCCCCGCTCGATGTACACCATGCCCAGATGGATGATGCGGTCGTGAGCCAGCCCCACCAGCATCTTCCGCTCCGCCTCATCCGCCTTACTGCGCTTGGCCGTCAGCTCCATCCGCTTGAGGATCACCTTGCTCACCACGCCCCACAGGGCGGTGGAGGTCAGCAGCGCCACGATCAGCGGCACGCCGACATTCGTCCATGCTTCCATTCATCCACCTCCATCATGTGATTTCCTCGTTGACCGTGATGATGCTGTCTCCGCTGATCTCCGCGCAGTTCAGGCGGAAGTAGGCAGCATTCCCTAAGTCCACGCCAGACCAGTTCTTCACAGTGAACTGCGTCCAGATGTTGTTGTCATCCTTCACGCCCGATAACGTACCGCCCAAACTGGTGCCGGTCGCCTGCCCCAGCTGCGTCTTGCTTGCGTCATAAACAGAGACACGCTGGTTTGCGCTGCTCAACCCTGTGGCGCTGCCGTACTGCCACTTGACATTTTTCAGGTGGACTACATCGCCAAATTTAATCGGGATAAAGCCGGTCAGATAGCTGTCGTTCTGGACAGACGGAGCGCCATCGCTCCCCAGTCGGTAGCCCTTTTTCCATCCCACGACATCGTAGACGCTGCCGTCCGTGTCGATGGCGCCGGGCAGCAGATTGGTGTAGCTGGGTGCGCTGGGGTCGATGACGGTGTAGTCAAACACACGGTCGATGCCGGGGCCGTAGTGGTCCACATAGATTTTCTTGTCGGCGCGGTTGACGGAGAACACGCAGAAACTGGTCCCGTTGGCAGTCCCCGCCGTTTTTGTGTACGTCTTTCCGTCCGCAGAAACTCGTTCCCTCCCGTTCATGACGTTCGGACAGCAGATGGACAGGAACGCCCCGCCCACGGTCTCGTTGGCATAGCGATGTTCGTGGCCGTGGATGCACCCGATGATTCCCGCCGGTGTGACCGCCGTAAAGTTGTAGTTCACTGCCACGCCGTGGGTGATGCTGCCGCTCTTTTTTGTGGCATAGGCTTTCAGGATGGCGGCGGCGTTGGAGGTGTTGCAGGGGTGCGACGTGCCGTTGGGGTCCTTGTACGTCCCGGACGCGTTCAGCGCCGCGTGGGAAAAGACGAGGATTGACCACTTGGACGGCTCTGCCACGCCGCTGAAATCCAGCGCGTGGTCTGCCAGCCATTGGAGCTGCGCAGCGCTGATGTTTTCCACATCGCGGAACGTGCAGTTTTCCCCAGCACCCACCTGCGCGCTGCCCCAGCTGCGGCGGTCGTGAGTATCCAGATAAATCACCCGCAGCCGCATACCGGGAAAGTCCATATAGCCGTAGGTCGCATTGCCCGGAACATAGCCGTTGCTGGCCAGATTCTTTCGGCTGATGGCGGCGTACACCTGCGTCTGGGACATACGGTTCGCCGTGGCCTGATACGGCGCGTCGTCGTGGTTGCCCACGCACCACGCCTGCCGACCGGGGAACTTGGAACCGATCAGCAACTGATAGTCGGCCATATCGCGCATGGCAGATTCTATTGTTGTGTTATAGGCGCCTGTTGTGTAGTCGCCGCAGTGGGCGACAAAGTCCAGCGCACACCGCTCGTTCAACCGCTTCAGGGCTTGACCTGCTTGTTTCCCTGCGGCGTTGGCGGTGTCGGTGTAGTAGCCTAGGTGGGCATCCGCCATCACCGCAAACACGATGTTGTCGCTGCCGATGTGGTTGACGACCTTCTTCGCCAGCGCGTCGGCGGCGGTCAGCACATAGTCCGGCGTGTCGTCGCCTGCACCTGCGGGACCCTGCGGGCCGGTATCACCCTTGTCGCCCTTGTCGCCCTTCGGCCCTGCTGGGATATCAATGCTTTCCGCCGTGCTGCCGTCGTAGGTGACGCTGTTGCTACCGCTGGTGATGGTCAACGCGTTGGGGTTCGGCAGCTTATCCTCCGTCGTCGCCAGCTTCGCGTTGCTGGCCTGCACACCAAAACCGGTAACAGCTACCGTAAAGGTCTGTGCCGGAAAGCCCATATCCGCCAGTTCGCCGGAGCCGGAGAATATCCATCGGCCAAGTTCAGGCACTGGGATGAATAGCGGCAGCGTTGCGGTGTACATTCCCATCTTACACCGGCATTCCAGCACCTTCCCCGCCTCATACGCCGCATTGATGTCGGCCAGCGCCACCGGGCAGGTATAATTGGGGTAGTCGCCCGCAAGGTCGATGTAGAACACCTCCGCGCCGGGGCCGCCGGTTCCCACCGGCAGGTTGCTGTCGTGATACGTGCCCTCCTCTGCGTCCCACAGCTGCCAATACCCCTCGCTCCCCGGCTTCGGCGGATGCGCCGCCAGCTCCTTGAGGCGCGCCTCCAGCTGGCGGAATGCCGCCGGGATCTCCGGCCACGCCGTATCCCCCGACAGGCTCTCCGGCACCAGCACCTCCGCCACCGTGCTGTGCCGTTGGGTGGTACCGTCAGCTTGCAGCGTCCCCCTGAGCTGTAAGGCGTAAGTCCCCCACTTCGGCAGATTCTCCCGCTTCAGCAGCACACCTACGCCGCCGGGCTGCTCCTCCAACGGCAGGATGTCCATGCCGCCCTCCGGCTCCCGCATCAACAGCTCCCAATCGTACCCTGTCGGCATCTCTCCCACGATCTCCAGCCGTACACTGTCATTGTCGAACTGCATCGCCACCGGCGCACCGTCCCATTCCAGCCGCCAGTCCTTAAATTGGATCATATACCTTTCCCTCCCTCGATCAATGTCACCTCTCCCCTCCGATCGCCCCTTTGGTTGCACTTTTCGGTGCGGGAGCTTAAAATACCGCGCTCGGCGCGTTTCTCTTTTCGAAATTATGTAAACATCCTCCTGTTCTCCTGCATTATTCCATCTTTTTTTGTGCTTTCCCAATAAATTTTTACGCATTTATTGCTTTTGGCAAAAAATATGGTATACTATCCATGTCTGCATATAGATCATCTTCTGCCGCGCTCCGCGGTATGAAGTTCCCGCGCTCTGGACACACTGTTACCAGAGCCTATTGACCACCTGAAAAGAGGGACTTGCTTTGAACAAATACATTATCCATGGCGGCCGTCCGCTGTTTGGCGAAGTGACCATCAGCGGTGCAAAAAATGCCGCCGTCGCCATCATTCCCGCCGCCCTGCTGGTGGACGGTGTCTGCCGCATCGAAAACATTCCCCAGATCAGCGATGTGACCCTGTTCTTCTCCATTCTGGAGGAGCTGGGCGCCCACATCCGCGTGCTGAACCGTCACGCGGTGGAGATCGACTGCCACGCCATCCACAGCACCCGCCCGTCCTACGACCTGGCCCGCCGCATCCGCGCCAGCTACTACCTGCTGGGCGCTCTGTTGGGCCGCTTCGGACAGGCGACTGTGGCCATGCCCGGCGGCTGCAACTTCGGCGTCCGCCCCATCGACCAGCACGTCAAGGGCTTCACCACCATGGGAGCTGACGTCACCGTGGAGGGCGGCTTCATCCACACCGCCGCCAAGAACGGCCGTCTCACCGGCGCGCCGGTGTATCTGGACGTTGTCTCCGTGGGCGCCACCATGAACATCATGATGGCCGCTGCACTGGCTGACGGCGTCACCACCATCGAAAACGCCGCCAAGGAGCCGCACATTGTGGATCTGGCCAACTTCCTGAACTCCATGGGTGCGGACATCAAGGGTGCCGGCACCGACTCCATCAAGATCCGCGGCGTGGAGCGTCTCAGCGGCGGTACCTACTGCATCATCCCCGACCAGATCGAGGCTGGCACCTACATGGCGGCGGTGGCCGCCACCGGTGGCCAGCTCCTGCTGAAGAACATCATCCCCAAGCACATGGACTGCATCAGCGCCAAGCTGATGGAGATGGGTGTGGCGGTGGAGGAGAACGACGACACCCTGCTGGTGCGCCGCAGCGAGCCGCTGCAAAAGACCAATGTCAAGACCCTGCCCTATCCCGGCTTCCCCACGGATATGCAGCCCCAGATCGCCGCCGTGCTGTCTCTGGCACAGGGTACCAGCCTTGTGACCGAGGGTGTCTACGGCGCCAACCGTTTCAAGTATGTGGACGAGCTGAAGCGTCTGGGCGCCCACATTCAGGTGGACGGCAAGGTCGCCGTTATCGAGGGTGTCGACCAGCTGGTGGGCGCTCCCATCCAGGCCTGTGACCTGCGGGCCGGCGCGGCGCTGGTCATCGCCGGACTGGCCGCCAAGGGTACCACCGAGCTGAGCTGCGTGCAGTATATCGAGCGCGGCTACGAGGATCTGGTGGGTAAGCTCCGTGCTGTGGGCGCGGATATCTCCATGATCGACATCCCCGACGAGGGCGAGGTCGAGTCCCATATTAGCTGACATACGCTGATCAGCGTCCGCTGCAATAGGCCGCAGCCTTTGTGGCCTGCTGCAACGGACGCTGCTGTTTCAGAAAGGTACATGCCGTTTTGATCTCACTGTATACACTGGCCAGCGGCTCCGAGGGCAACTGTCTGCTGGTCTCTGCCTGCGGCATCCACCTGCTGGTGGACGCGGGCATCTCCGCCCGCCGCATCAAGCAGTCTCTTGCCCAGCTGGGCCTGACGCCGGACGACCTGTCCGCCATCCTCATCACCCACGAGCATACCGACCACACGGTGGGTCTTGCCACGCTTCTCAAGCATCACGCCATCCCGCTGTACGCCAGCGGCGGCACCGCCTTCTATCTCCGCAGCCGCCTGCCCGGACTGGACGGCTGCCTGCGCCCTGTCTCCCCCGGCAGCGTCTTTTCCATCGGCCCCGCGGCGATCACCGTGTTCGCCACCAGCCACGACGCCGGGGAGAGCGTGGACTACCGCATCGACTGCGGCGGCGAGGCCGTTGGCATCCTCACCGACACCGGCTTCGTGCCGGAGCCGGCTGCCGCCGCCCTCACCGGTGTGGATCTGCTGGTACTGGAGAGCAATCACGATGTAGATTGGCTCCAGTCCGGCCCCTATCCTTACTCTCTGAAGCAGCGCATCCTCGGCCGGCGGGGTCACCTGTCCAACGAGGACGCCGCCGCCTTTGCCCGCCGCATGGCGGAGTGCGGCACCCGCCGCTTTGTGCTGGCTCACCTGAGCCGGGAGAACAACACCCCCGCCCGCGCCCTGCACGTCATGGAGGCGGCGTTGTCCGATCTGGACGTCTCCGTGGAGGTCGCGCCGCGGGATGAACTAAGTGTCTGCTATGCACCGGAGGTGATCGCGTGCAGAAGGTAACGATCCTCTGCGTCGGTAAGCTGAAGGAGAAATTCTATATCGACGCCGCCGCTGAGTATGTCAAGCGCCTCCAGCGTCTGTGCCGTCTGGAGATCGTGGAGCTGCCAGAGAGCCGCCTGCCAGACGAGCCCTCCCCCGCCGAGATCCGACGCGCCCTGCAAACGGAGGCCGCCGCCATCCGGGAAAAGCTGCCCAAGGGCGGCGCGCTGGTGGCGATGTGCATCGAGGGCAAGCCCTGCTCCAGCGAGGAGTTGAGCCGCCGCCTCACGGACTTCGGCGTACAGGGCAAGACCCAGATCACCTTCCTCATCGGCGGCAGCGTCGGTCTGGACGAGGAGCTGAAGCGGCAGGCCGACTGGCGTCTGTCCATGTCCCCCATGACATTTCCCCACCACATGGCGCGTATCATGCTGCTGGAGCAGATCTACCGAGCATACCAGATCGCCGGCGGCGCCAAATATCACAAATAGGAGGTCATTCCCATGGAAAACTGGAGCTTTACCGGCAACCCGGATGTCCCCGCATGGCCCAAGGACGCGGCGGGACAGGATGAAAAGGCCGTCCTGCTGAAGCAGACCTTTGACTCCGCCGCCGATGCCGACACGGTCATCTCCCTGCTGTCGGCCTACGGTGTCCCCTGCTTCAAATACTACGACCGCGAGGGCGGCGCCGGCAAGGTCATCAACGGCTTTTCCGGCTTCGGCGTCAGCCTGTATGTCCCCGCCTCCCGTCTGGAGGAGGCGCAGGAACTGCTGACTGCCCAGCCCGTGGAAGACGAGGAATAAGTACATAATCACCCTGAAAGGAGTACCTATATGAGCTATAAACAGGAATACGAGCGCTGGCTCCACAGCGATGCTCTCTCCCCCGCCGAGCACGCGGAGCTGGAGCGCATCGCCGGTGACGAAAAGGAGATCGAAAACCGTTTCTACGGCCCGCTGGAATTCGGCACCGCCGGTCTGCGCGGCACCATGAAGGTCGGTCTGCACCAGATGAACATCCATGTCATCCGCTGGGCCACCCAGGGCTTTGCCAATGTCATCGCCGCCGAGGGCGAGGACGCCAAGAAGAAGGGCGTTGCCATCTGCATGGACTGCCGCAACAACAATATGCTCTTCTCCCACGCCGCCGCGGAGGTCTGCGCCGCCAACGGCATCCACGTCCGCATTTTCGAGTCCCTGCGCCCCACGCCGGAGCTGAGCTTTGCCGTCCGCTACTACGGCTGTCAGGCGGGCATCAATGTCACCGCCAGCCACAACCCCAAGGAGTATAACGGCTACAAGGTCTACTGGTCTGACGGCGCCCAGCTGCCGCCCCAGCACGCCGACGCCATCGCCGCCCAGCTGGAAAAGATCGACATCTTCACCGGTATCAAGCGCATGGACTTTGACGAGGCGGTGAAGGCTGGCCTCATCGAGATCATGGGCGAGGAGACGGACCGCGCCTTCATGGAGAACGTCATGGCCATGGTCAACGACCGGGAATCCATGGCGAAGGTGGCCGATACCTTCAAGGTGGTCTACACCCCGTTCCACGGCTGTGGCTGGAAGCTGGTGCCGGAGGCGCTGCGGGGTCTGGGCGTCAAGCACCTGTACTGCGTGGAGCAGCAGATGGTGCTGGACGGCAACTTCCCCACGGTGGACTCCCCCAACCCGGAGAATCCCGAGGGCTTCTATCTGGCCATCGAGCTGGCGGACAAGGTGGGCGCCGACTTCATTCTGGGTACCGACCCCGACAGTGACCGCGTGGGCATCATGGTGCGCGACCACGCCGGTAAGTTCATCGCCGTCACCGGCAACCAGACCGGCGTGCTGCTGCTGGATTATCTCATCGGCGCGCTGCGCCGTGCCGGTAAGCTGCCGGAAAAGCCGGTGTTCCTCAAGTCCATCGTCACCACCAACATGGCCCGCAAGGTGGCGGAATCCAACGGCGTCGCCTGCTACGACACCTTCACCGGCTTCAAGTTCATGGCGGAGAAGATGAACGAGCTGGAGAGCGCGGGCAAAAACACCGTCATCTTCTCCTATGAGGAGAGCTACGGCTACATGATCGGCCACTACGTCCGCGACAAGGACGCCGTCACCGCCTCTCTGCTCCTCACCGAGATGGCAGCATGGTACCACGCGCAGGGCATGACGCTCTTCGACGCGCTGCGATCCCTCTACGAAAAGTACGGCTGGTACGGCGAAAAGACGCACAACCTCGTCATGCCCGGCCTCGACGGTCTTGAGAAAATGGCGGCGCTCATGCAGTCGCTGCGCGCGCAGCCTCCGGTCGAGATCGGCGGCGTAACGGTCGCGCAGTACAAGGACTATTCCGACGGTACGGTGCGCGACGCCGCGACCGGCGCGATCACGCCGATGCCGCTCTCCGGCTCGAACGTCCTGCGCTTTGAGCTGACCGACGGCTCGCACATCGTCGTCCGGCCCAGCGGCACGGAGCCGAAGATCAAGGTCTATATCCTCACCAAGGGCGCGGACGCCGCGGAGCGCGACGCGAACCTCGAGAAATACAGCGCGTGGGTCAAGACCCTCGCCTGACCGCACAGTCTCATAACGCAAACGGAGGGCGGCGCAAAACGCCGTCCTCTTTTTTGAAAGGAAGATCTCCCTATGGCCTCGCTCGCCCTCTACTGGTCGGTCATGATCGCCTGCTACCTGCTCGCCTCGCGCCTGCGCCGCTACGCCGACCGCCTCGGCTTTGTCAATACGCTGCTGAGCGTCAGCGTCTACGCGCTCGTTTTCGTGATGGGTCTGCGCATGGGCGCGAACCGCGAGGTGACGGACAACCTCGGCGTCATCGGCGTGCAGGCGCTGCTCGTCACCGCGCTGACGATGGCGTTCAGTATGCTCGGCGCGTTCGCCGTGCGCCGCGCCCTGCACATCGACCGCAATGCCCTGCCCCGCGGCGCGGAGAAAACGGCGGCGGCGCCGTCCGCTGCCGCACACGCGGACGCCTCCGGCTCCAAAACCTCGCTCATCATCTTCGCGATGGTCGCGGCGGGGATGCTGCTCGGCTATTTCGTCGTTCCGCGCGTCACCGACCCGGACGCCTTTCAGGCCGTGTCCGGCAGCTGGCTCGTCGTCGGACTGTGCCTGCTGCTCGCCTTCGTCGGCTTTGGCATGGGGCTGGAGGGCAAGCTCAAAGCCATGCTGCGCGGCGCGGGACTCGGCATCGTTCTCGTGCCGCTGGCGATGGTCGCCGGCTCGCTGCTCGCGGGCGTAGTCTACTCGTTCCTCTCCCCCATGACGCTGCGGGAGGGACTCGCCATCAGCGCGGGCTTCGGCTGGTACACGCTCGCGCCGAGCGTCATTTCCGGCGCGGGCCACGCGGTCGCAGGCGCGGTGTCGTTCCTGCACAACGTGCTGCGCGAAACGCTCGGCATCATTCTTCTTCCGCTCGCCGCCTCGAAGATCGGCTGCATCGAGGCCGTCACGCTGCCTGGAACGTGCGCGATGGACGTATGCCTGCCCATCGTCGAGCGCTCCTGCAGCGCCGAGACGCTGCCCTACTCGTTCACGACCGGCATGGCAGCCTGTCTTTTCTCCGCGCTGCTCGTGCCGCTCATCATGGGCGTATAGCGCCCTTCCCTTCATAAAAAACCGC
>OGMC01000622.1_pt1 | contig 10110 bp, 9 predicted proteins | sample 1573011 | NCBI WGS metagenome assembly OGMC01 (sample SAMEA2581888, study PRJEB24529) | metagenome | biome: Human gut stool | place: China | collected 2011
TATCCTGTATCATATCAGAAGAACACCATCTCTTCCTTAGGTGCACCTGTCTTTTCTACGCTTTCAACGTAAAGAACAGGACCTTTCTTCTTATATGCCATCTGGAATTCATACTTAATAGTAGCTGTAACCCATATCCATTCTCTGTTTTCAAGAGAAGCTATGTTGTTGTAGAAGCTGATATAACCGATAAACTGTGTATCTTCTGCACAGCATGTCATAACCTTTCTTCCCGGAACGAAATTCTTATCCTTAAAGTACTTGTTCTTAAGAACCTGTCCCTTAAATCTTACCTTCTTGCCTGCGTATACTTCCGGTCTTTCAGACACATCCATATACCAGATACCATAATCTTCGTCATCAACCTGAATAACATCAGCATTGATATCGTATGGAAGCTGCTCAGATATAGCAACCTGGTCACCCTTCTCGTCCTCGAAGATAATCTGAAGTGCAGGATTTAATGCTCTCATGCTTCTTCTGTAGCTGCCAAGATCCATACCTGACTTGCATCTGTTAAAGATAACCATATCAGCATATTTAACAGACTCTGCAATAATAGACTTCATGTTAGCCCACTGTAAGCCAAATGCATTGGCATCAACTAAAGTTATAGACTGGTATACCTGCCATCCTCTTGGCTTCTCACTTCCAAGAATAAGTGCTGGATCCCACATTCCGTTATATTCAACAATAACAATCCATGGATCATACTTCTTGTCCAGTTCATTAAGAGTCTTGATATTAAAATCTTCCTTCTCTACAACAACCATATCTACTCCGTTGTCCTTAAGAAGCTTCTCGCTATACTCCTCTTCACCTTCTTCACACACAATAAGAAGTTTATTCTTAGCGTCTGCAAACTGTCCCATTGCTATAGTATCGGAGATAAATCTTGTTTTACCACTGTCAAGCTGACCGTTAATCAAGAAAATCGGAATCTGATATTCCTCATTTGCCATATTTATCCTCATTTCCGCGCATTTGCGCTATCATTTCATTATAAACGCGTTGTAAAAATGTGTTCTTCTATTAAACACTGATTAAACTTCAAAAAGTTCCTTAAGTGCATCTTCCTTAAGTTCAGAACCGATTACACAGATTCTTCCTGTGAAATCAGCACTTCCCTCACGAATCTCATATTCTTCTGGTACAAGGTCGAAATACATCCATGTTCCATCTGTGCAAGGAAGCATACCCTTAGAACGGAGAACCTTACCATAATCTTCACTCTCAGAAAGCTTCTTTAATATGCTGTCAAGCTCTGCCTTCTCATACTTCTTAGGAGTCTCTGTTCCCCAGCTTGTAAATACGTCATCTGCATGGTGATGGTGATGATCATGCTCATGGTCATGATGATGCTCGTGGTCGTGATGATGCTCATGTTCCTCATCATGGTCATGATGATGCTCATGCTCGTGGTCATGATGATGCTCATGCTCGTCATCATCATCATGATGTCCGCCGCAACAGCAACACTCTCCATCTTCATGATGATGATGGTGGTGGTGCTCCTTCTCATGCTCCTCATAAGCCTTCTGCGCTGCCTCTGCAAGCATGTCTAACTCAAGGTTAGTAACATTCTCCATTGCACCAAGAATCTTAGTTCCGTCAATATCATCCCAAGGAGTTGTGATAATATGTGCATTAGGATTAACACTCTTAATAAGCTCAATAGCTGTCTTTAACTTCTCTTCAGAAACATTCTGTGTTCTGCTTAAAATAACAGTTCCTGCATGCTCAATCTGGTTATTAAAGAATTCACCAAAATTCTTCATATATACCTTAACCTTAGATGCATCTGCAACTGTTGAAGCACTGTTAAGAACGATTTCATTCTCAATGTGAAGGTCTTTAACCGCTTTGATAACATCTGAAAGCTTGCCTACTCCTGAAGGCTCAATAATAATTCTGTCTGGATGATACTTATCAACAACCTCCTTAAGAGAAGTTCCGAAATCACCAACAAGTGAACAGCAGATGCATCCTGAATTCATCTCTCTTATCTCAACACCAGAATCTTTAAGGAATCCTCCATCAATACCGATTTCACCGAATTCATTCTCAATAAGAACTACCTGCTCTCCCTTTAAGGCTTCCTTTAAAAGCTTACTTATAAGAGTTGTTTTACCTGCTCCCAAAAAGCCTGAAATTATATCTACTTTAGTCATCTTAATCAACCTTTCTGCAGTATATGACTGCTCTTTTATCTCATATTTTCAATTATACACTTCTTGTCAATCCCTATTTGAAAAGAAAATGTAAAATTTTATTAAAAATATTTAATCAGACAGAGATTCCCATGCTCTGTCTTAATTCATCTGCCTTCTCGCCAATCTTTCTTAACCTGTGGTTTACACCCGATTTACCAACCGGGGGGTCTAACAGCTCACCTAATCCCTGAAGACTCATGTCAGGATTCTCGAGTCTTAAAAGAGCAACCTGCATCAGACTGTCACTTAAACTGTCAAGCCCGACAGTATCTCTTATAAGTTCAATATCCTTAATCTGCTTGACCGCCGCTTCAATTGTTTTGTTAAGATTAGCAGTCTCACAGTTTACCTTTCTGTTGACATCATTACTGATTCCCTTAAGAATCATGACATTGTACAGGTTCATCTGTGATACAACCGCTCCCATAAGATTAAGCGTATCAGTAATATTATTGCCTTCTTTCATATACACAACAAAACTGTTTTTTCTTACAATAACCTTGGCATCGAGTCCGAAAAAACGCAGCATATCCATAAGAATATCAGCGTCCTCCTCATATTTGCACACAATCTCATAGTGATAGAACTTGTTCGGGTCACTTATAGAACCTCGTTCCATAAAAGCTCCTCTTATAAATGCTTTCTTACAGCAGTCCATAGCTACAATTCTTGCGTCAACAAACACCGGTTCAATCTGTGTAAACCGGTCGTCGCACCATTTTAATGTCTGCAATATCTTAGCAACATCACTCTGTCTGGTTATCCTTATAATAGTTTCCTTGCCATTCTTAACCATTTCATTCGTATCAGCATCCATCTTAATGCTAAATATTCTCAATAACAAGTCACTGAATTTCTCAACTGACAATTCGTTCTCTGTAACGAATTCCAGACATAATTCTCCATTATCTGTCTCGCTTACATTGCCAGACATTCCCATAAACGCAGCAAATTCCGCAATCTGGCAATGCCTCGCGGAATCTGTTTTCTTAACTAACTCTTCTTTTACTTCTGATGAAAACGACATACTTAACCTTTTCTCTTAGAATCTTTCTCAATATCTCTATGCTCAACCTTGCATCCATACTCAGTCCTGCTTATAAGCTTATAGATTTCATTAGCAAGAGTAACTGAACGATGCTTTCCTCCTGTACAGCCAATTGCAATAACAAGGCTGTTCTTTCCTTCCTTAACATAATTAGGCAGAAGGAACTTCAATAAATCATCTATCTTTTCCAGAAATTCTGTTGTCTCCGGAGCTTTCTTCACATAATCCTGTACAGGCTTATCATTACCGGTAAGGTGTTTAAGTTCTTCAATATAATATGGATTAGGCAGAAATCTCACATCAAACACAAGATCTGCGTCTGCAGGTATTCCATATTTGAAACCAAAAGAAAGAACTGTAACAAACAGATTCTTGAAATTCTTATCGTCAAAGAATATGCCCTCAAGCTCTGCCTTAAGTTCCCTTGTAAGCATCTGGCTTGTATCGATTATAACATCTGCTCTTTTCTTTAAGAACTTAAGCTCATCTCTTTCCAGCTTTATTACATTATCTATTCTGTCATGATCATCCATTGCAAGCGGATGTGTTCTTCGCGTTTCCTTGTATCGTTTTACAAGTACATCATCACTTGATTCAAGAAACAGAATTGTATAGTTAAAATGCTTATTAAGCATATCATCAAGCACTGAATCCAGCTCAGCAAGTGCGTGACCACTTCTTATATCTACACCAATTGCTATGTTGCTATATCCGTCTTCTCCCGCATTGGCAAGCTCTGCAAACTTAGGAATCAGAGAGATTGGCATATTATCGACACAATAATATCCCTCATCTTCTAATACATTAAGTGCTGTAGATTTACCTGCACCTGACATACCTGTAACAATAATCATCTTCATCTTATCATCTTCTCTTTCTTATCTGCCTTTAATTACTGGTCTGTTTAATTATAACAAGCCTTAGAATCCAACCTTTACAACTTCCAGTTCCAGCCCGACACCGAACTTTCCCATAACTTCACTCTTAATATAATCCGTAAGCTCGCATACATCCTTCGCAGTTGCATCGCCCTTATTGACAACGAATCCGGCATGCTTCTCCGATACCTGTGCGCCACCTCTTGCACAACCCTTAAGACCTGCATCCTCAATAAGCTTTGCTGCAAAATATCCTTCCGGTCTTTTAAATGTGCTTCCGGCACTAGGATACTCAAGTGGCTGCTTCTGCCTTCTCTTAGCTGCCAGCTCTGAGATATTATTTCTTATTATATCCGGTTCACCTTTTCTTAATTTCAAAGTTGCTTCAAGAACAATCATATTGCTTTTCGCTACAATACTTGTTCTGTATCCAAGCTCAAGTTCATCTGCTGAAAGCTCCCTGATAACACCTTCATCATCAATAACCTTTGCACTGACAAGAATATCCTTGAACTCCCCGCCATAAGCACCTGCATTCATTCTTACAGCACCACCTATGCAGCCCGGAATACCTGTTGCAAATTCAAATCCAGCAATTCCATTAGCAGCAAGCTGGTTGCCAAGTCTTGTAAGCTTCATACCTGCACTTGCTTTGACAAGCACTTCATCTGAATTATCCTGTGAATCCTGCAGAAACTCATAATCTGAAAAACCATCGCCAAGCTCAACTACAACTCCCCTGAAGCCTTCATCACTCACAAGAATATTACTGCCATTTCCAATAACAATATATTTAATGTCCGATTTTTTCAAAAATGCGATAACATCTGTTATCTGCTTTTCTGCCTGCGGTGTTACATAATAATCTGCAGCACCTCCGATTCTGAATGTAGTATGTGTCTTCATTAGTTCACCTGTTCTTACATTCCCGGCACCAAGCATTGATATTAATGCTTCTGATAACATTTTATTATCCATATAATCTCACTATCCTTAATACTAATTTCCAAGAATAAGCTTTGCTGCTCCATACATTCCTGCATCATTACCAAGAGCAGCCTTAACTATCTTAGTCTGTCTGCTCGCATGGAACACACATTCCTTATAATACTTATCAATAAGATTGATAAAATATTCCCCTGCGGCAGAAACTCCGCCACCAATTACAAATACCTCCGGGTCAACCATTCCCGCTGCACATGCAAGTCCTTTTCCAAGATACCTGCATACATACTCTGTTACCTGTATAGCAAGGGCATCTCCTCCCTTAGCCTCGTCAAATATAACCTTTGCCGATATGTATGGCACACTTCTTAAAGATGAAGGCATGTCACTTTCTGCAAGCATACGGTTAGCCGTTCTTACAATTCCAGTTGCAGAAGCAACCTGCTCAAGACAGCCCTTCTTTCCACAGTTACAGCTCTCAGTCTCACCTTCAACAAGTGGAAGATGACCTATCTCACCTGCTGCACCGTTAAATCCATAAAGAGGCTTTCCATCAATAATAACTCCACCGCCTACACCGGTTCCAATTGTCACCATGACCATGCTGTTATATTCGCTTCCACCGCCTACCCAGAATTCTCCGAGTGCTGCCATATTGGCATCATTACCAATCTTAACAGGAATACCTGTAAGCTCAGACAGTGCATTTGCTGCATTAAATACTCCCCAGCCCAAGTTGATACATTTGTTGACAGTTCCATCCTCAAGACATGCACCAGGAAGTCCCATTCCGATTCCTGCCACATCCTCTGTTGTCATATTCATATCTGCAAGAACGCCCTTGATATACTCACTTATATCAGGCAGAATCAGGCTTCCACCCTCATCCTTTCTTGTAGGAATCTCTTCTTTTCTTAACAGCTCACCTTCTTCAGAAAATGTACCACATTTGCAGGTTGTTCCTCCAACATCAATTCCAAATATAATCTTACTCATCGTCATCTTCCCCTCCTCTCATAAGATTTTCCTGTACTCTTCTGTATAATTCCTTCGCTGCATTATATCCCATCATCTTCTGTCTGTGGTTGACCGCTGCTGACTCAACAATTACAGCAAGATTACGTCCAGGCCTTACCGGAAGCGTATGGCACACAACCTTATTTCCAAGATATTCTATATATTCTTCCTCAAGTCCAAGTCGGTCATACTCTCTGTCCTTGTTCCAGTCCTCAAGCTTGATAACCATATCTATTTCCTGAGTTTCCTTAACACTTTCAACACCGAAAAGTGTCTTGACATCAATAATACCAATGCCTCTAAGCTCTATAAAATACTTGGTAACTCCCGGTGCGCTTCCAACCAGAGTCTCGTCACTGACCTTTCTGATTTCAACCGCATCATCAGTTACAAGACGGTGTCCTCTTTTTATAAGTTCAAGTGCAGCTTCGCTCTTACCAATACCAGACTCACCTGTGATAAGTACACCTACACCATATACATCAACTAAAACACCATGGATTACGATACATGGTGCAAGCTGGACCTTCAGCCAGCGTATTACTTCTGCTGTAAATGAAGATGTTGCCTGGTCTGTCATAAGAAGAGGTATCTGATACTTAACCGCAAGTTCAATAATCTTAGGCTCTGGCTTTATACTCCTGCAGAATATAATACATGGAATATTACTTGACAAAAGCTGCATATATCTTTCATATCTCTCCTGCTCAGAAAGACTCTCAAGATAAGCATGCTCCACATTACCAATAATCTGTAATCTGTCATTATCAAACTGGTCATAAAAACCTGTAAGCTGCAAAGCCGGTCTGTTCACATCAGGCAGATTAAGCCAGATTCCTGACACATCTATCTGTGGTGTAAGATTAACAAGATTCATTTTCTGGATAACTTTAGATAACTTTACCCTCTCTTTACCATTATTCATATATTCTCTGCCTCCAAACTCATGTTTACGATTTCATATATCCTAAGTTTATCACAGACAAGCTCTAAATGCTATTATAAAAGTATTATCAATGAAAGAATTTGTATATATTCTCTGCCACATTTTCAGTAATACCATCAGCCTTCATAAGCTCATCCACTGATGCCTGCCGTATCTTTTCTATATCAAGAAAATGCTTCATAAGTGCCTTTCTTCTTACAGGTCCGATTCCTTCAATCGAATCAAGTACAGAAGATACCTGTGCCTTATCTCTTAAGCTTCTGTGATAAGTTATTGCAAATCTGTGTGCCTCATCCTGCACCCTTGTAATCAGCTTAAAGCCCTCGCTGTGCTTATCTATCGGTATCTCAATATTGTTATAATACAGACCTCTTGTGCTGTGGGTATCATCTTTTACCATACCACACACAGGAATATTAAGTCCCAGTTCCTTAAGTACATCAAGTGCAATATTCACCTGGCCGCGTCCGCCATCCATCATAATAAGGTCTGGATATCTCGAAAATCCATGACTATCCTCGAGTCCTTCCCGCTCACGCATACCTCTTGTAAAACGTCTTGTCAGAACCTCACGCATGCTCTTATAATCATCCGGCCCCTTTACTGTTCTTATCCTGAACTTGCGATAATCATTCTTCTTTGGTTTTCCATCCTCAAAAACGACCATTGAGCCAACACTTTCAACGCCATTTGTATTAGATATATCGTAAGCCTCTGCTCTGTGAAGTGTCCCAAGTCCAAGCCAGCCGGCAATCTCTTTCATAGCTCCTGTTGTCCTGCTCTCCTCACGCTTAATCTTCTCCGCATCCTGTGTAAGAACAAGCTGGGCGTTCTTATATGCAAGCTCAACCATCTTTTCCTTGTCGCCCTTCTTAGGTGTGACAATACTTACCTTGCGACTCTTTCTTGCACTAAGCCACTGTGCTATTGTATCCGCATCCTCTATCTCGTACTGCACCATAATAATATTAGGTATAAATGGAGTTCCGCCGTAATACTGTTTCATAAATTCCGAAATTATGTCGCTCTTAGAGTCACCTTCGGCAACCTTCATATGAAAATGATCTCTTCCAAGAAGCTTGCCCTGCCTGATAAAGAACACCTGCACAACTGCGTCCTGACCGTCACTTGCACACGCAATGACATCTCTGTCATTAACATCATCTGCTGTAATCTTCTGCTTCTGTGCAACCTGCTTGACACTCATTAACAGGTCTCTGTATCTTGCAGCTTCCTCGTATTCCATCTTCTCAGACGCTTCCTGCATCTGCGTTGTAAGCCTGTCCATAATCTTCTTGTAATCACCATTTAAGAAAGCTACAACCTCATCAATTCTTCTTCTGTATTCCTCGCCGCTTACATATCCCTGACATGGTGCATCACACTGTCCGATATGATAATTAAGACACGGCCTGTCCTTGCCCTCATCTTTAGGCAGATTTCTGTTACAGGTTCTTACCTTATACAGTTTGCATAGAAGTTCAATAGTGTCCTTGACTGCTGCCGCAGAAGTGTAAGGACCGAAATACTTACCTGCTCCATGCTTCATCTTTCTTGCAAAAAGTACCCTTGGATACTCTTCACCAACGGTAATCTTAATAAAAGGATAACTCTTGTCATCCTTTAGCATGGTATTGTACTTAGGCCTGTGCTCCTTGATAAGATTGCACTCCAAAACAAGCGCCTCAAGTTCAGAATCTGTGATAATATACTCAAAGTACTGAATATGTGACACCATCTGCACAATCTTGGCAGACTTATTCCTGCTGCTCTGGAAATACTGTCTTACACGATTCTTTAAAATCTTCGCCTTACCTATATATATTATGTTGTCCCATTTATCATGCATAATATAAACCCCCGGTTTTGCCGGGAGTTTCTTAAGCTCTTCTTCTAAATTAAACATACTATAAGCTTCTTCAATCCTCTGGCTTTCTTAAGTGCGTAGCTTCGCACCTGTCTTATAGTATTTATTATCCCAGTTATGTCAGCTTTGTCAACATATTTTGCATTACCAAATCTAACCGCAAGGATTGTCTGCACTGCATCCTCTAATCCGATTCCCTGTAATTCCTTTTCAGATGCAACAATACCATATATATAATCCTGATAATCCATATCCTCATCTCTTCTGAAACCAGAGAATGCAAGCAGTTTCTCAAGATATTCATACATTTTAATCAGTTTTTCACTATCAGCCGCATCACCGTCTAAAAATCTCTGCCTTGAAACTATCCTGCTGACACATATTATAATTAATATAATAACTGCACACATAACAACAGCTATTATTATAAATGCTGCATACATTGTGCCGTTTTGTGAAAATTTCATTGAAATATTCTTTTTATCCGTTGTACTTTCCTGGATATTTCCATCAATTGATGAATCAACTGTTTCGCGCTCTGTCTCTGTAATATCAGTTTCTGTCTGTTTCTCTGATTCATTGACTCCACTATTCGTTGAAGGCTCTTTAACTATATCCTCCTCTCCATATCCCGGAGTCGGATCAACTACAGCCCAGCCATATCCATCAATATACACCTCTACCCATGCATGTGCTGAATTATCTGACACTTCAAATGTCTGATATTTTTCTTCATCAGTACTATCAAGTAGTCTTGTATCAACAACATATCCTGCACAATACCTTGTCGGAATTCCGGCACTTCTTAAAATAATTGCAGCTGATGTTGCAAAGTATGTACAGTACCCCTTCTTACTCTCTTTAAGAAAATAATCAACAACGCTTCTTCCTTCAGGAACTTTTCCCGGTTTCATGGTATATTTATAATTTCCCCTGAGATAACCGACAACATAATTAATATAATCAATCTTATCAGTCATGTCAGAAAGCTCTATCTTCCCAAATAAATCCTCTACAACCATTCTGTCCTCAGCCGGCACATCAAGATAAGACTGTTTCACAAAATTGTCATACGATTGAAATACAGCATTTGTCCTATACTTTTTCATCAGTTCTCCCATTTCCTGATATGCTGACAGATTCCCATTTTTTATATAAAACTTATACGGACCATCAAATTGCGGATGTGATCCATA
>OGMC01000628.1_pt1 | contig 10065 bp, 6 predicted proteins | sample 1573011 | NCBI WGS metagenome assembly OGMC01 (sample SAMEA2581888, study PRJEB24529) | metagenome | biome: Human gut stool | place: China | collected 2011
CCAGAACGCCGGTACCGCGACCGATGTGATCGAGATCGACGCATTGATCGAGGATACGGAAAACTGGACGCCGCATGCAGAAAATAAGGCAGGAAAGCCTACCTTTACCGGAGGCAAGCTGACTCTGACCGCGGCTTCCGCCTACCAGACGGCCTGCTACACCGGCAAGGCGTATACCAATAAGACCTTCCGCTTTACCTATCAGCAGTCCGGCAATGGCTGGGGCGGCTTCTACTTCAACATGGGCGACGCAGAGGCACTGCCGTTCAATCAGACAACAAAGGGTGTTCTTGTCGTGACTAAGACGACCGGTACGGAACTTCAGATCCGCGACGGCGTCAACGAGGCGCTTCAACTGGACAGCAACTTTGTATTTGAGAGCGGCAAAACGTATCGCGTTGACTTCGGCGTATACGATCTCAACAGCACCGATGTGCGCTTTATCCTGACCGTGGATGGGACTGCGGTATTCAGCCACGAGATGGACAATCAATATCTGCACACTGCTGAGGGGCACTTCGGCGTGCTGACTGCGCCGATAAGCGGGTACAGTCTGGTGCTCGGCAGCGTCGGTACAAAGCTTGTAATCGACAGTCTGATTGAAGGCGAAGAACACTGGCAGACCTCCAACGGCTCCGCCGCGCCGAAGTTCATCGCGGGCAAGATGATCCTTGAAGGCAGCAGCCACACGCAGGCAGGATACGCAGGTGAAGCATATACCAACCGTGTGCTGCACTTTAACTACAAGCAGGAGCTCTCCGCAACGGTTGGCGAGTCGGATAAATGGGGCGGCCTGTTCTTCAATACCCAGAGCGCGGGCACGATTCCATGGCAAAATCCCAGCCTGCTGGTCTGCATCAAGTCGAACGTGATCGAATTGCAGATCCGCGACGGCAGCAGTACAACGGTTCTGGAGAACAAGACAAACCTGATCGAAAACGGCAAGACCTATCGGATGACGTTCGGTATGTATGATGTGAATTCGACGGATGTGCGGATCGTCCTGACAGCAGACGATGTGACGCTGTTCGATGAGACGGTCACGAATCCCAAGCTTCTTGGTATGCAGGGCTATTACGGCGCGGTTGCCAGCGGTGAGGGCGTCCATGTGGAGCTCGGCAGCCTCGGCAACAAGATTAACGTAGCAACGCTCGTCCGCAGCGAAGGCAGCTGGAAGACCTACACGGGAAATGCTCCGGAATTCAAGGACGGGAGCCTTTCCATCACGAGCAGCGACGCAGGCTATGAGTTGGCCGCTTACACCGGAGAAAAATTCTCCGGCAAGGTGTTCAACTTCAAGTATAAGCAGGTGCTTCCCGAAACGGCTGGCAAATGGGGCGGCTTCTACTTCAATCTGAACGATCCGGTCGCAATGCCGTGGGCAGACAAGGGCGTTCTGGTCGTTATCAAGGAAAAGCAGGTGGAGCTTCAGCTTCGCGGCGACAAGAACTATGAAAGTGTAATTGCCTCAGGCGAAATTTTCCGCTCCGACATGATCTATGACGTGAGCTTCGGCATTGTGGCCGTGAACTCCACCGATGTGCGCATTTTCGTGACCGTGGACGGCAAGACGCTGTTTGACGAGACAATCACCGACGCAACGCTCCGCGGTGCAGGCGGATATTTCGGCGCGATTGCCTGCCCCGGCGGTGTGCAGGTCACGCTGAACGACCTGTCCGGCAACGACAAGCACTATAACAAGACAACGGAGCTTCCGCTGGACACGCTGATCGCAGACACGGCAAACTGGACGGACTTCTCGTGGGCCGGGTTTAAGACTGCTCCAACGTTCGGCGACGGCACGGTCTCCATTGCCGGTACGACCGAGACGGCCTATGCGCTGGCCGGATACAAGAAGGAAAAATACCGCAACACGGAATTCCAACTCAAATACACCCAAACGACGGGCGAGGGCAACGACTACGGCGCGATCATTTGGAGCTTTGAAAACAGTGTCACAAATCTTCCATGGAACAGCGGCGGCGTGATGATTGCCTTTGAAAATGGAAAAGCTACGCTTTATGCGCGCGGCGATGCGGGATTGATTGCAAAGACAACAAGCGGTCTGACGCTGGACAATGGCAAAACGTATGACATTTCGCTCAGCGTCTGCCAGATCGCGGCAAACCAGCTTCGCGTTATCGTCAAGGTAGACGGCGCGGAATGGTTCAATGAGGTCTACACCGACTCCAAGCTGGCGAATACTGCGGGCTACTTCTGCTTCGGCGGCGTCAACACCGCGTCCGTGACCATTGAAAAGACCGGCAAGGTCGTCGTCCCCGATCCTGAGCCCGAACCCACATACGACGTGGTCGATGTGACGGAACTGCTGGCGGATAAGGATAACTGGACAACTGGCTGGAATAAGGCGCTAACATTTGAGAATGGCAGTGTCACAGCAGACGGTGATCTAAGCTCTACCTACTCTGTCGGCGGCTACAACGGAAAGACCTACAAAAACACGATTTTCCGCTTCAAATATACGCGGACGCGCTATGCCGACGACGGTTATGACGGATTCACACTCGGCTCTGGACCGGACAATGTGTATTGGGGTGCAGGAGGCATTTATGTGGATTTCAACAAAGACAGTGCCGTTCTGCGCTGCATCGGCAAGGATAAACAGGCGGTTTTTGTAACGTCCGAAGTACCAAGTCTGAACGATGGACAGTCATACAATATCGAATTTGGCATCATTGATGTGAATGAGAGCACCGTCAAGGTACTTCTGAAAATCAATGACAAGACCTATTTTGAGAAAGAACTCACAAGCAGCGATTTTGTGGGCGAGGAATTCTATTTCGGTATTATCGCAGTTAAATCGAAAGCCACTATCAGCAAACCGGACGCTAAATAAGTCCGAACACCCAACATACACAAAGGCCGGGTGCGTGCGCCCGGCCTTTGATGGTTCAACCGAATCAAAGAAAGGACTCTATGAAGAAAACCTATCAATATGCCATTGCGTGCCCGACGAGCATGGGTGTGCGCATCACGCCGCCGGAGCGGATGGCGGTACAGAACAGCAACCTGTTTTATATGCAGGCGACCAGCGCGGAGACGAACGTGCTGAATGTCGCGTCGAGCCTTGGGCGGGAGTGCCTGGCGCTCACGAAATTCGTCAAGGGCAGCCCCGTTGCGGATTTCATCAAGCGCCAGCTCCGCGCGCGGAACATCCGCTTTGAGGGACTGGACGTGGAGCAGGGCGGGCCGTGGGGCTATCGCCATCAGTTCAACATCGCGGACTCTGGCTTTGGACTGCGCGCGCCGCGTGTCTGGAATGACCGCGCGGGCGAGGTCGGCAGAACGCTTTCCATCGAAGATTTTGATATCGAGCGTATCTTCGGGCAGGAGGGCGTCGGCATTCTGCACCTGTCCGGCTTAATTGCCGCCATGAGCCATGAGACGACCGAGTGCTGTCTTGCCCTCGCGAAAGCCGCGAAGCAGTACGGTACGCTCGTCTCCTTCGACCTCAACTACCGCGCGACGTTCTGGAAAGGCCGCGAGGATGCGCTTTCCGAGGCATTCGGCGAGATCGCGTCGCTGGCCGACGTGCTCATCGGCAACGAAGAAGATTTCCAACTCTGCCTTGGTTTTAAAGGCCCCGAAGCGGGCGGTAAAGATCTTGCTTCCAAAATTAAGTCCTTCAAGGCCATGATCTCACAGGTACAGGAAAAGTATCCGAACGCGAGGATGTTTGCCACGACGCTGCGGCAGGTCATCTCTGCCAACGAGCACCTCTGGGGCGCGATTTTGCTGGCGGACGGGAAATGGTATGTAGAAGAACCCAGAGAGATTCAGGTGCTTGACCGCATCGGCGGCGGCGACGGCTTCTCCGGCGGTTTGCTCTATGGTGTGCTGAACGGCTGGGAAGCGGAAAAGTGCCTGCAATTCGGCTGGGCGAGCGGTGTATTGGCGGCTTCGAGCCTGAATGACTACGCCGAACCTGCCGACGAAAAACAGGTATGGGATATCTACAAAGGAAACGCGAGGGTGCAGAGATGAAAAAAGCAGATATTGGTCTGATCGGTCTTGCCGTGATGGGCGAAAACTTAGTCATGAATATGGAGTCCAAGGGCTTCACCGTGGCGGTCTTCAACCGCACGGCGGAAAAGGTAGACAAATTCGTAAACGGCAGAGCGGCGGGCAAGAACATCATCGGCTGCCACAGCCTTGAAGAACTGGTGGACAATCTGGAAAAGCCGCGCAAGGTGTTTATGATGGTCAAGGCGGGACAGGCCGTGGACGATATGATTGAAAAGCTCCTGCCGCTGCTGGGCGACGGAGATATTTTCATCGACGGCGGCAACTCCCACTTCCCCGATACCATCCGCAGAACCGCGTATGTGGAATCCAAGGGCAAGCTCTACATCGGAACCGGCGTATCCGGAGGCGAGGAAGGGGCGCTCAAGGGCCCCAGCATGATGCCCGGCGGCTCCCCTGCCGCATGGCCGTATGTGAAGCCGATCTTCCAGGCCATCTGCGCCAAGGTCGAGGACGGCTCTCCGTGCTGCGACTGGGTCGGCGAGAACGGCGCAGGGCATTTCGTGAAAATGGTGCACAATGGCATTGAGTACGGCGATATGCAGCTCATCTGCGAAGCCTATCAGCTGATGCGAGATCTTCTTGGTATGTCGGACGACGAAATGCACGAGGTCTTCGCCGCGTGGAACAAGACGGAACTGGATTCTTACTTAATTGAAATTACTCGCGATATCCTTGCCTACAAGGATACCGACGGTCAGCCCATCGTCGAGAAAATCCTCGACACTGCCGGGCAGAAAGGCACGGGCAAGTGGACGGGCATTGCAGCGCTGGACGAGGGCGTTCCGCTGACGCTCATCGGCGAAGCCGTGTTTGCGCGCTGCCTGTCCGCCATGAAAGACGAGCGCGTAGAAGCTGCGAAAGAGTATCATAGAGAAATCCCCGCGTTTACCGGCGATAAAGCGGAAATGGTCGAAGCCATCCGGCAGGCGCTGTATGCGTCCAAGATCATCTCCTACGCGCAGGGCTACACGCTCATGCGCACGGCGGCGAAGACCTACGGCTGGAATCTCAACTATGGCGGCATTGCCCTCATGTGGCGCGGCGGCTGCATCATCCGCTCGGTCTTCCTCGGCAAGATCAAGGAAGCGTATGACAAAAATCCGGAGCTTAGTAACCTCCTGCTCGACCCGTATTTCAAGGAGACGATGGAAAAACTCATCCCCGCGTGGCGCAAGGTCGCAGCTGCGGCTGTCTCTTACGGCGTTCCGGCTCCGGCCATGACTGCGGCGCTGAGTTACTTCGACGGCTACACCACCAACCGCCTGCCTGCGAATCTGTTGCAGGCGCAGCGCGATTATTTCGGCGCGCATACCTATGAACGGCTCGACAGCCCCAGAGGGCAGTTCTTCCACACCAACTGGACAGGCCACGGCGGCAACACCGCTGCGTCCACCTACAACGCATAAGGAGGCAGCATAATGAATCTTCCTTTGAACACGGATTTGACCGGAAAAGTCGCGGTCGTGACCGGCGCAGCGGGAACGCTTTGCAGCGTCTTTTCCAAGGCACTGGCTGCCAGCGGCGCGAAGGTCGCGCTGCTGGGACGTACATACGCCAACGTGCAGAAGCTGGCGGACGAGATCACCGCCGAAGGCGGCACTGCGAAAGCCTACGAATGCAACGTGCTGGATAAAAGTGCTGTTTTTGCGTGCTATGAGCAGGTTTTAGCCGACTTCGGCCCCTGCGACATCCTCCTCAACGGCGCAGGCGGCAACCACCCCAGCGCGACGACCGACAAGGAGTATTACGAGCCGGGCGATCTGGACGCCGACACCAAGAGCTTTTTCGATCTGGACGAGACGGGCGTTGCTTCCGTTTTCAATCTCAACTTCATGGGGATTCTCATCCCCACGCAGGCGTTCGCCCGCGATATGGTCGCGCGCGAGGGCTGCAATATTATCAACATTTCATCGATGAACGCCTACACGCCGCTCACCAAAATTCCGGCGTATTCGGGCGCGAAATCCGCTGTGTCGAACTTTACGCAGTGGCTGGCGGTGCATTTTTCCAAGGTCGGCATTCGTGTGAACGCCATCGCGCCGGGCTTCTTCTCCGGCAAGCAGAATGCGGCGCTTCTGTGGAACCCGGACGGCACGCCGACCGCGCGGACAAAGAAAATTCTGGCTGCGACCCCGATGGGTCGCTTCGGACAGGCAGAGGAATTGCTGGGTGCGCTGCTGTTCCTGCTCAACAACGAGGCTGCGTCGTTCGTGACCGGCGTGGTCATTCCGGTGGACGGCGGCTTCTCGGCGTACAGCGGTGTCTGACATGGAGGATATCTATAAAATCGCTGCGAATGGCGGCATTTCGGATGCGGAGCTGAAAGACGCATTGAAAGCGTCTCTGACAGGCAGAACACTGAAAAAAGTGCTCATCATCCCGCCGGATTTCACGCGGTTTCATTCTCAGGCAGGGAGAATTACAAGCATCTATTATCATCTGCTGACCGAGCGCGGCGCACAGGTCGACATCATGCCCGCGCTCGGAACACATGAGCCGGTTTCCAAAGTGCAGTGGGAGATCATGTTCAAGGGCATTCCCTATGAAAGCATGATCGTCCATGACTGGCGGCATGATGTGGTCAAAATCGGCGAAGTACCGGCAAGCTATCTGGAAGAAATCACAGATGGCCTCTGGCATGAACCGGTCAGCGTGGAGATCAATCGCCGTGTGATGGACGAAAGCTATGACATCATCATTTCTCCCGGTCAGGTCGTGCCGCACGAGGTGATCGGTATGGCGAACCACTCGAAGAATCTGTTTGTCGGCGTCGGCGGCAGCGATATGATCAACAAATCGCACATGGTCGGCGCGGTTTACGGCATGGAACGCATGATGGGGAAAGACCATACGCCCGTGCGGAAGATCTTCGACTACGGCATGGAACATTTCCTGAGCAAGCGCCCGATTCTGTTCGTCCTGACCGTCTGCACGGCCCCAGAGGGCAAAAGCGTCATGCACGGCCTGTTCATCGGCGAGGGGCGCAGCTGCCTGACAGAAGCCGTGAAGCTGGCGCAGGAGAAGAATATTGACTTCGTAGAGCATGGCATTCAGAAATGCGTGGTCTACCTTGACCCCAGTGAATTCAAGAGTACATGGCTCGGCAATAAGGCCGTCTATCGTACCCGCATGGCGATTGCGGACGGCGGAGAGCTGATCATCTTAGCCCCCGGCGTGACAAAATTCGGGGAGGACGCGCAGTGCGACAAGCTGATCCGCAAATACGGCTACAAGGGCAGACTGCATACGCTGGAGGAATTCAACAAGCCGGAGAATCAAGATTTGCGCGACAACATGGGCGCGGCAGCGCATCTGATTCATGGCTCGTCCGATGGACGATTCTCTATTACCTACGCTGTGAGGGAGATTTCGCAGGCGGAGATTGAAAGCGTGGGCTTCCGGTCAGCAAGCTATGACGAGCTGGCGAAAAAATACGATCCCGAAAAGCTGCACTACGGCTATAACACCGTAGGCGGCGAAGAAATCTATTATATCCCGAACCCCGCGCTGGGGCTGTGGATCAACCGCGAGAAATTTGAGGGCTGACTATGAAAGCATTTATGGACAAAGATTTCCTGCTGGAAAATGAGACGGCGCGGACGCTGTTTCACAAGTACGCAGAAAACCAACCGATTTACGACTATCACAACCACCTGCCGCCGCGGGAAATCGCGGAGCGGAAGCAGTACGAAAATCTGACGCAGCTCTGGCTGGCGGCAGATCACTACAAATGGCGTGCCATGCGCGCCTGCGGCGTGGACGAGCAGTATATCACCGGTGATGCGCCGGAGTACGAGAAATTCCAGAAATGGGCGGAGGTCGTACCGCAGCTGGTCGGCTGCCCGCTGTACCACTGGACACATCTGGAATTGCAGCGGTATTTTGAGATATACGCACCGCTGACGCCGGAGACTGCGCCTGCTATCTGGGAGGAAACAAAAGAAAAGCTGAAAGCCTACGATGCGGTTTCGCTCCTTGAAAAGATGAACGTCCGCGTGCTCTGCACGACGGACGATCCAGTGGACACGCTGGAATGGCACAAAAAAATCGCGGCTGACCCCACGATCCCGTTCCGCGTTCTGCCGTCGTTCCGGCCGGACAACTATCTCGGCGGCAACCCGGAAGCGGAGCGCGCGCTGTGCGAAAAATACGGCACGGGCAGCCTGCCGGAAGCGCTGGGAAAGGCACTGGACTATTTCTGCGAAAACGGCTGCAAGGTCTCCGACCACGGGTTCAGCAGATTTGCCTACGTTCCGGGCACAAAACAGGCGGAGCTGCTGCACGTCCTCGGCAAAGCGTATCATGCGCATGGCGTTGCCATGCAGCTGCACCTTGGCCCCATCCGCAATCAGAATCCGCGCCTGCTTGCGGAGGTCGGTCCGGATGCGGGCGGCGACAGCGTCGGCCTCACGACCGATCCGTTCCAGCTTGGCGCGTTCCTCGGTGATCTGGCACGCGAAAATAGCCTGCCGAACACGATCCTGTACAACCTGAACCCGACCGACAACGCCGTTCTCTCCACCATGGCAGTCAACTTCGCGCCGAAGGTCCAGTTTGGCGCGGCATGGTGGTTCAACGACACCATCCGCGGCATGCGCCGCCAGATCGATGAGCTGATGGAAAACGGCCTTCTGGCCAAGTCCGTCGGTATGCTGACCGACTCGCGTTCGTTCAGCTCCTTCCCGCGCCACGAGTATTACCGCCGCATCCTCTGCCAGAAGCTCGGCGAGTTGGCTGAAAGCGGCCAGTACCCGGCGGATGAACGGACGCTGGGGCAGATCGTGGAAAATATCTGTGGGAAGAATGCGGCCGCATTTTTGTACTTATAACCGTATAATGGCCGACCCACACGCGGAACGATACAGAGTGAGACGGGAAGAATGCTCATGTCATTCTTCCCGTCTCGTTCTGTTCTTGCTTTTACATCGTAAGCGTCAAACCTCCCCGCGTATAAAAGGCCGCCATCCCAAAGCGAGTTGCTGCTCACCGAGATGGCGGTCTTTTATTTATGAGGCACATAGCATTCTTCCGGGGCATTTGCGGGAAGCAGCTTTTCAGCCCATGCTTCATCAGTTTCGCTCAGCTGCGGCGCGTTTTGCAGAACCCACAGCAAATATCGATAATGTCGTGAATGTGTTATCAGACTTCATAGTCTGGGTCTCAACAAAACGCGCATCGCCGAGAGCTGTGGCTGCGCCCGGAGCACCGTCATCACGGCATTGCACAAGGCTGAAGAAAACGGCCTCTCGTGGAATGCGGTGAAGAACCTTAGCTCTGAGGAAGTGGCCCGTAAGCTGTACCCTGCCACATCTATGGGGCAGCAGTACAGTATGCCGGACTACGAGTGGGTCCACAAGGAAATGCAGAAGAGCGGCGTCACGCTCAGCCTGCTGTGGGTGGAGTATTGCGAACGGTGCCGCCAAAACGGTGAGCTCCCCTACAAGTCCACGCAGTTCAACAAGTACTACGCCGACTATGTTCACAAAACGAAAGCGACCATGCACCTGGAGCACAAGCCCAGTGAGAACCTCCAGGTGGACTGGGCCGGTCAGACCGCTGGGATTACGGACACGGACACCGGCGAGCGCCTGCCCGCCTATCTCTTTGTAGCAGTGCTTCCGTACAGCGGCTACGCCTATACGGAAGCGTTCCTCAACATGAAGCAGGAAGCATGGATCACAGCTCATGTTCATGCCTACAACTATTTCGGTGGAGTCACCCGAATCCTGACCCCGGACAATCTCAAGACCGGCGTCATCAAGAATACCCGCACGGAGACCGTCCTGAACAAAGCCTACCAGGAAATGGCGGAGCGTTACGGCACCGAAAAGCCCGAAGAGGCCCCGCTGGTGTATGCCCTCGTCACCAAAGATGGCGTGGAACGGTATTAAGAGATCACACAAAAGGCAGGGCCGGGATTTTTCGGCTCTGCCTTTTGTGTCAGTTCTGCTTTTGTACGATCAGCCCACTGAGGGCAACGGCAAGCCCCAGAAGAACGAGTCCGGCCCCGGCCTGCCC
>OGMC01000629.1_pt1 | contig 10058 bp, 5 predicted proteins | sample 1573011 | NCBI WGS metagenome assembly OGMC01 (sample SAMEA2581888, study PRJEB24529) | metagenome | biome: Human gut stool | place: China | collected 2011
TTTGTTCCTGGTAGCTCATGTCCGCATAGCTGTAGCCCATGTCGGAAGGCATGCTGGCTTCAAAGGTTTTTTCCAGCGCCTCCATGGCCTGGGAGTTGGAGTAGCCCTGGGCGGGCGTGACCATGAGCTTGGATGAGTTGTACAGGTTCTGGCGCAGCAGGAATTCCGGCCCCTTGATATCCGTGATTTTCACGAGGGTGGAAAGGGGGACGGAGCTGCCTGTGTTGTTCTTCACGTAGAAGTTTTTGAGCATGTCCGTTCCGGTGCGGTCACTGCCCTGCGCCTGGATGTACACTTGCCACTGCTGGCCGTAAAGGGTGATGTAGTTGATGAACAGGGAACCCATGTAGGCCTGGAGCAGGCTGTTGGCTTCACTGATGCTGACGCCCAGCGTGGCGCATTTTTCTTCATCCAGCCGCACATCTTTCTGTTCCACGGCGAAGGACATCACACTGCGCACGCCGCCGTTGTTGTTCGGGTCGAATATCGGAAGCTTGTTCGCTTCCTTCACAAAGATGTCCGTTTGTTCCGCCAGGTATTCCGTACCCTTGCCGTCGCGGTCTTCCAACATGAAGGTGACGCCGTTGGCGGAACCTACCCCCGCAATGGCCGGAGGCTGGAAGCACATGGTGATGCCTTCGGAAACTTTCGTGGTCAGCAGGGCGTTCAGCTGGGCGGTGACCGCCTGGGCGCTCTGGTCCGGATTGGGGCGTTCCTCCCAGGGCTTGAGCATGACGAAGAAGAAGGCATTGTTCGTGCTTTGCACGCCCGTCAGCAGGCTGAAGCCGGAGATGGCAATCACGTCTTTTACGTTCGGGTTCTGACGGATGAGTTCGGAGACCTTGTCCGCGGCGGCCGTAGTCAGCTGGAGGGAGCGGGCTTCCGGCATGATCAGGGCCGCGAACAGGTAGCCCTGGTCTTCGTCCGGCAGGAAGCCGTTGGGGATTTTCTTGGCTACGGGGACAATCGCGTAGGCGATCGGAGCCAGCAGCGGAATGGAGATGATGAGCTTGCGGGTCAGGAAGTGGCACACTTTGGTGTAGCCGCTGGCCGTGGCGTCATAACTGCGGTTGAAAACGCGGTAGAAGAATTTCAGCGGGCCTCCCTTGGACGGGTCCTTGGGTTTGAGCAGAATGGCGGACAGCGCCGGGGAGAGCGTCAGCGCGTTGAACGCGGAAATAAGCATGGAAATGGCGATGGTCACGGCAAACTGCTGGAAGAGCGTGCCTGTAATGCCCGGCAGCAGCAGGGAGGGCAGGAACACCGCCGCAAGCACCAGGGCAATGGCGATGACGGGGCCGGAAACTTCCTCCATGGCGGCGAAGGCCGCCTGGCGGGGCGTAAGGCCGCGCTCCATGTGGGATTCCACGGCTTCCACCACCACAATGGCGTCATCCACCACCAGGCCGATGGCCAGCACCATGCCCATGAGGCAGATGGTATTCAACGTGAAGCCCAGGAGCGGAAACAGCGCGAAGGTGGCGATGATGGATACCGGAACGGCGATGGCCGGAATCAGCGTGGCGCGCCAGCCTTGCAGGAAGACGAACACCACCAGGACCACCAGCAGGAGGGCTTCCACCAGCGTGTGCTCAATTTCCTCAATGGAGGCGCGCACGGCCAGCGTGGTGTCCAGCGTCAGGTTGTATTCCATTCCGGCGGGGAAGCTGCGGGAGCGGTCTTCAAAGAGCTTGACCAGAGCGTCCACCGTGTTGATGGCGTTGGAGCCGGGAGCGGCGTACACGGCGATGGCGCCGGAATCCCTGCCGTTGTATTTGCTGGATACGTTGTAAGTCTGGGAGCCCAGCTCCACCTTGGCGATGTCTTTCAGGTAAAGGAGCTTGTTCCCCTCCGCACGGATGATGATGTTGCCGAATTCCTCAGCCGTCTGAAGGCGCCCCTTGGTCTGGATGCTGTAGGTGAATTCCGTTCCGGGAGGGGCCGGCTCCGCGCCGATCTGGCCGCCGGGAATTACGGTGTTCTGCGCCTGGATGGCGGACTGGACTTCTCCCACGGAGATGTTCTGGGCGGCCATTTTGGTGGTGTCCAGCCAGATGCGCATGGCGTAGCGGCCCGCGCCGAACACCTGCACGTCGCCCACGCCGGGAACGCGTTTCACGGGGTCCACCAGGCTCACGTAGGCGTAGTTGCTCAGGAAGATGGCGTTCAGGCTGTCGTCCGGAGAATACAGGTTGACCACGGCCAGCGGGCTGCCCGTGGACTGCGTGATGGTGATGCCCATCTGAGAGACTTCCGCGGGAATCTGGGCGGTGGCCTGCCCGTAGCGCATGTAGGCCAGCGTCTGGTCCATGTTGGGGTCCGTGCCTACTTCAAAGACGATGCTCAGGGAGCAGATGCCGTTGTTGGCGTTGGTGGAAGTCATGTAATCCATCCCCACGACGCCGGAAATGGACTGCTCAATGGGGGAGGCTACGGAATTGGCCACCGTCTCCGCATTCGCGCCCGGGTAGGTCGCCTGCATCTTGATGGTGGGCGGGACGATGTTGGGATACTGCTCAATGGGGAGCCCCATCAGGGACAGGCCGCCGAGCAGGATCATCACGATCGAGATGACGATGGCGATGGTCGGGTGTTTGATGAAGAAGCTGGACATGGCGTTAAATCATGGAAATGCGCGGGGAAAAAGGGAAGATGCCGGGTCTCCGGAGAAGGGAGGTTATTTGGCGGACGGCTGGGCTTCTCCATCCTTCATGCCTTCCGGCGTTTTGGCCTTTTCAAAGGACTGGGCCCCTATGGAGGGCATGACGGGCTGGGAAACTACGGGCTTGTAGGGAAGCGGCTTGACGGGGGCGTGCCCCTGCACCTTGGCCGCCTGCATGATTCCCTCCACCACGATGGGGCTGTCCTTCGTGAAGGTGGAATGCGGCATGGGAATGACGTTGATTACCTGCATGCCGTCAACGACGGGGCCGAGGTTGACGACCTGCATGTGGGGAATGTTCTTGTCATCCAGGTAAATGATGAATTTGGCGCTCTGGGCGGACAGAATGGCGCGCGGAGGCACCAGCGCGGCGTTTTCCAGCGTGGGATACTCCTGCGTAGAGCCAAACTCAACATCCAGCTGCGGTGCCAGCCGCTGCGCGATGCCCAGCTCATCGTAGGGGCGCAGGGTGTAGAAAAACACTTTGACTGCCATAAAATTCTCCTCCTGGTCCTTTTTTACCGGAATGCGTGCCTGTGCGGCGCGTCCTGCACCGCGCGCCTGCACCTTTGTAAGTATGCCTTTATTGTAGCACGTTTACGGGTGGAGGACAGCTTTTTTAGGGTGAATTTTGTTCATTTTGTTGTTGAAGCTGCGTTTTCTATCCCAAGTGCGCAAAAAAGGTTGTCAAAACAGGAAAAACAGGGTATGATAGAAGCCGGATCGCAAAGCTGCGGTCCTTCAATATTGTTAAAGGAGTGTGCTTTGTTATGCGCGCCTATGAACGACTGCTTGATTACGTCAAGGTCTACACCACCTCGGACCCGGAGTCCGGCACCCATCCTTCCGCTGCGCGGGAGTTTGATCTGGCTCACAAGCTGGTGGAGGAGCTGAAGGCTCTGGGCGTGGAGGATGCCCGGGTGGACGAGCACTGCTACGTCTACGGTTCCCTGCCCGCCACCCCCGGCTGCGAGGAAAAGCCCGCGCTGGGTCTGATTGCCCACATGGACACCGCCCCGGATGCCAGTGGCGAGAACGTGAACCCCATCCTGCACGAGAACTATGACGGCGGCGATGTGGTGCTGCCCGCCACCGGCAAGGTGATGAAGGTCTCCGCCTTCCCCTTCCTTGCCTCCATGAAGGGCGAGACCCTGATCACCACCGACGGCACCACCCTGCTGGGTGCAGACGACAAAGCCGGTGTGGCTGAGATCATGACCGCTGTGGAGACCGTTATCCGCGAGGGCCGCCCCCACGGCAAGCTGTGCATCGGCTTTACCCCGGACGAGGAGATCGGCGAGGGTGCCGACCTGTTCGATATCCCCGGCTTTGGCGCAGACTTTGCCTACACGGTGGACGGCGGTGATGCCGGCGACATCGAGTACGAGAACTTCAACGCTGCTGCCGCCACCGTGACCATCCACGGCTTCTCGGTGCACCCCGGCTCTGCCAAAGACACCATGATCAATGCCTCCAACGTTGCCATGGAGTTCCACGGCGCTCTGCCCGTGATGGCACGTCCCGAGACCACCGAGGGTCGTCAGGGCTTCTACCACCTGTGCCAGATGTACGGCGATGTCACCACCGCAAAGCTGGGCTACATCCTGCGCGACCACGATGCCGCCAAGCTGCAGTTCAAAAAGGACAATATGCAGGACATTGCTGATTACCTGAACGGCAAGTACGGCGCAGGCACCGTGGAAGTGGAGATCAAGGACAGCTACCGCAATATGCTGGAAAAGATCAAGCCCCACTTCCACCTCATCGAGACCGCCCGTAAGGCTGTGCGCATGGCCGGTCTGGAGCCGGTGGAGGTGCCCGTGCGCGGCGGCACCGATGGCGCTACCCTGAGCTGGATGGGTCTGCCCTGCCCCAATCTGGGCACCGGCGGCTTCAACTTCCACGGCGTGTGCGAGTGCACCACCGTCGAGCGGATGGACAAGGCGGCCGAAGTCCTGCTGAATATCGTGGAGATCTACAGCAAGTAAATACAGAGACAGCAAAAAAGGAAGAGCGGCGGTGTCGCTCTTCCTTTTTTGTTTGTCAGCCCACGTTGATATGCCCCACCGGCATGATCTTGCGCTTGTTGTCGTCCGGTTTGGCGGTCAGGCTCATGGCAAAGGCCACCGGGCCTACACGGCCCATGAACATGACCAGCATATACAGGATCTTTGCCCCGTTGTTCAGCTGGCTGGTTACGCCTACGGAAAGGCCCACCGTACCAAAGGCCGAGCAGGACTCGAAGATGGCATCCACCACGGACACGGCGTCCGAGGTGTTGTAGTACACCACAATGGCCGAGCCGATGACCGCCACAGCGCCCAGCACGATAATGGTCAGGGCGCGGTAGACGGTCTTGGACTCGATATGATGGTCAGCGATCACACAGTCATCGCGTCCCTGCGCCACGCTGCGGATGGTCAGGATGATGACCGCGAAGGTGGTCACCTTCACGCCGCCGCCGGTAGAGCCGGGCGCTGCGCCAATGAATTGCAGCACGCTCATAAGCAGCTTGCTCAGGGTGCCGCAGGAGGCCAGATCCACGGTGTTCATGCCGGCGGTACGGGTGGATACCGACTGGAACAGTGAAGCCATCACCTTGCCGGGCACCGACAGTCCGCCCAGCGTGGCGGGGTTGTTCCATTCCATCAGTCCCAACCCCAGCGCGCCGCCCAACCACAGGATCACCGAGAAGGACAGCACCACCTTGGCGTGCAGGGACAGACGGCGTTTCTGGTACCACTGGCACAGCTCCACCCAGACCATAAAGCCCAGACCGCCGGAGATGATCATGAACATGATCACTGCCTGCACATAGTAGTTGTTGACATAGGGCACCAGCGAGGAGTACGCCCCGAACCGTCCGAAGAGGTCAAAGCCCGCATTGCAGAAGGCCGAAATGGCGGTGAATACGCTGATCCAGACGCCCTCCAGCCCGAACTGCGGCACAAAGGCGAACATCAGCAGCAGAATGCCGATGCCTTCAAACATCGCTGCCAGCCCCACCACGATCTTCAGCACGCTTTTGGCCTGATCGTAGCCGTCTGCCGAGACGCTTTCGCCCAGCAAGCGCAGATCCCGGAAGCCCATGCGCCGGCGCATGGCCAGCGCAAAAAAGCTGGTAAGGGTAACAAGACCAAGGCCGCCCACCTGAATGAGCAGCAGCACCACTGCCTGCCCGAACCATGTGAACTGCGTCCACGTATCCCGCACCACCAGACCGGTGACGCAGGTGGCGCTGGTGGCTGTGAACATGGCGTTGAGCACATCCAGCCGTCCGTGCCTGCTGGCAATAGGCAGGGTGAGCAGCAGCGTGCCCAGCGCGATGACAGCAATAAAGCTGACGCAGATGATCTGGGTCGGGGTGCTCAGTCCCAGCTTTCTTCGCCGGACTGACCTCTGGTGCCGCAGCTTTTTGCGGATATTTTTTATCTTTTCCATAGCATCCTCCCTGCGCAGCACGCAGCCGCTTTGCATTCCTTTATAGCATACACCATTTTGCCCGCAGGTTCAACTTGATTTTACAGCCCGGTTGCGGTATTATAATATGGTACTGTATTTTTGGGGTTTTCTGCCCCAAGGATGCAGAACTGTGTCTCCGTAGCTCAGCTGGATAGAGCGTCCGCCTCCTAAGCGGAAGGCCGTGTGTTCGAATCACATCGGGGACGCCAGCGCAAAACCAAGCCCGGAAGGTTTACGAACCCTCCGGGCTTGGTTTTTTCTATTGAAAGTGAAAGCGCCAACGCAGCGCTCACACCAGCCTTGCCCCGGCGTGGGGCAGGCTTTCTGCGCCAAGGCTCTGCAGTTTTTGAGGCAGGGCGGCAAGGTCGCCGCCGGTATAGTACCAGCCCGCAGCCAGTGCTGCCAGTGCCAGCAGCAAAAGCACCACCAGTGCCTTGCCCAGCCTGCGGCGCTTCGGGCGCGGCTGCGCGGGCGGTGCCGCCGTGAGGGAGGCAGGGGTCAGGGCTGCATCCGGTACGGCTCTGCCGTAGGGCTGCCAGCTTGTGCCCCCTGCCTGCGGCAGACCGCAGGCGGCGCGGCGCAGCATATCCAGCAGCCATAGCCCGGGGTTCTCGTCCGACGCAAGGCACCGCAGCCAGCAGCCCTTTTTACCGCCCACCAGCAGCAGACGGCTTTGGGGCAGTTCCACACAGCCCACCGTCAGCGCGGCACCGGTCAGCTTCTGCATAACCTGCACCCGCGCCAGTGTGCGGGCAGGCTCTGCCTGCGGTGCCTTGCGCAGCTTGCGGCTGAGCCGGGCGGTGAGCGCGGTATTGGCGTAGCTCATGGCGCCAAAATCGAACACCTTTTCCGCGCCGGGAAGGTTTTCCAGCCGGGTCTCCAGCAGCGCCCCGGCGGCGGTATCACTGCACACCAAAAGCTTGCGGTGCTGTTCCAGCGCCTGCACTGCGGCAGCGGCAAGAGTCTGCTCCCCTTCCCCATACAGCGCCGGGGCAAGGCTTGTCCGCAGCAGTTGTACCGCCCGGTGCAGTTGCTGCGGGGTGCTGCTTTGCAGCGCCACCAGTGTTTCCGCGCCCCGGCTGCGGCAGTGCACCGTGCCCTGCCAAGTGTCCGGCAGGGCTGCCACAGCCTTTTGCACGGTCTGCTCCGGCACACCGAACAGCCGCAGCACGCAGCCTGCCGGGCGCTCTTCCTTATTTGTCATGACGCATCCCCCCTGCGGCCGCAGGGGCCGCCCTTACTCTGCCCGCAGGGTCTCGTCCAAGGCAGTCAGAGCAGCGGGGTCATGCTGTGCGCTTTCGGGCAGCACCTGCGTACCGGCAGGGGCCTTGCCCTGTGCCAGCCGCAGCGCCATTTCCAACGCAGTCTGTGCGGCGCGGGCGCGGATGAGCGCACGGTCCGGACGGGAGACGAACAACTTCTTCACATACACCCTGTCTCCCCGGGCAGCGCCCAGATACACCGTACCCACAGGCCGGACGGCATCGCCGCCGCCGGGGCCTGCCAGACCGGTAACGCTGACCGCGATATCTGCACCGGCGGCCTTTGCCGCGCCCAGCGCCATCTGCGCCGCCACGGGAGCCGACACCACATTATATTGCGCAATGACCGCCGGGTCCACCCCGACAAGCTTCGCCTTGGCCTGCTCCCAGTAGGTCACAAAGCCGTAGCCGAACACCTCGCTTGCGCCGGACACACTGGTCAGGCGCTGGGCGATCATGCCGCCGGTGCAGCTTTCGGCGGTGGCAATGGTCAGGCCGTTGGCCTGCAGCGTGTGCACCACCGTTTCTTCCAGTCCGGCGACATCCTCATCATACACCGCATCGCCCAGCAGATCATAGAACTTTTTGGCGTAGGCGCGGCACATAGTCTGCGCATCGGCGTCGTTCTGCGCCCGGGCGGTAATGCGGATCTCGCACTCGCCGGTCTTGCAGTAGATGGCAGCGGTGGGGTTCGGGTTTTCCAGCAGCGCACGCACCCGGTATTCCAGATTGCTCTCGCCGCCCAGCACCCGCAGCGTCAGGCTGTGCAGGGCGCAGCTCTGCCGCGCCAGCAGCAACGGGCGCACGCTTTCCTCCCACATGGCCTTCATCTCGTGGGGCACACCGGGCATCAGCACGGCACAGTGACCGTCCTGCTCGAACCATGCACCCGGCGCGGTGCCGTGGTGGTTGACCACCTTATGCCCGAGCACTGGCACCATGGCCTGCTTGCGGTTGTTGGGGGTGGTCTCGCGCCCGGTGCGGGTAAAGAAGTCTACGATCTTCTGCCACTCCTCCGGGTCAAAGGTAAGGGTGTCGCCAAAGCAGGCGGCCACCGTCTCCTTGGTCAGGTCGTCTGCCGTGGGGCCCAGCCCGCCGGTGAACACCAGAAGGTCGCACCGCTGCTTTGCCTCGTTGACAAAATCCGCCAGACGGCCATGGTTATCGCCGATGGTGCTCTGCCGCCGGACTGTGATGCCCAGCGCAGCCAGCTCCCGGCTGAGGTACTGGGCATTGGTGTTAAGAATGTTGCCGAGCAGCAGCTCGGTACCCACACTGATGATCTCTGCTGTCATGGACAAATCAACCCTCGAATTCTACCTGATCGGTGATGCGCACCCGGATGCGCTCGGTCTGCTCTGCGGCCTCGGCCTCCAGCGCGGCAAGGCCGGGCATGGCAGCTTCGGCGGCAAGGATCTCCTCCAGCTCGGGGCGGATCTTCGGGTGCGGCGGGGTGAAGATGGTGCAGCAGTCCTCGTAGGGCAGGATGCTGGTCTCAAAGGTATTGATATGACGGGAGGTCTCAATGATCTCGGTCTTGTCCATGCCGATGAGCGGGCGCAGGATGGGCAGATCCTGTGCAGCATCGGTGCACTGCAGCGCCTTGACGGTCTGGCTTGCCACCTGTGCCAGACTTTCGCCGGTGACCAGCGCTTCACAGCCCTGCTTTTTGGCGATCACGTTTGCAATGCGCATCATGCTGCGGCGCATCAGCACCGTGAACAGCACATCCGGAGCATTATCCCGAATGTATTCCTGGGGTTTTGTGTAGGGCACCACAAACAGGTTGGCACTGCCGGTATACACGGTGATAAGCTGCGCCAGAGCCTTTACTTTTAGTTTTGCGCGTTCAGAAGTATACGGAGGGGACGCAAAATGGATGTGGTCCAGTGCCAGACCGCGCTTTGCCATACGATAGGCTGCCACCGGGCTGTCGATGCCGCCGGAGAGCATATTCAGGGCACGGCCACTGGTGCCCACGGGCAGACCGCCCTCACCCGGTATTTTCGGGCCGTGAATATACGCACCGTAATCACGAATTTCCACGATGACCTTAAACTGCGGGTTATGCACATCCACCTTCAGGTAGTTGTGCTTGCCCAGCAGGTAAGCGCCCAGCTCCCGCATCAGCTCCGGGCTGGTCATGGGGTAGGTCTTATCGGCGCGGCGGGCTTCCACCTTAAAGGTGCGGATGCCGTGCAGTTCGCTGCCCAGATAGTCCTCGGCGGTCTGGCAGATGGTATCGAAATCCTTTTCGCACACCACGGCGCGGCTGAGCGCGGCAAGGCCGAACACCTTGCTGACCCGCTCAAAGGCAAGATCCATATCCACGTTCTCTTCCTCAGGTTCCATATAAAAGGTGGACTGGGTGCAGTACACCTTGAACTTGCCCACCGTCTTAAGGCGGTAGCGCAGGATCTTCATCATGGCTGCTTCGAACTGGTTGCGATTGAGGCCTTTCAGGGACATCTCGCCCTGATAGCCCATAATAATTTCCTTCATAAATGTTGCATCTCCTGATGTGGGATTTATAATGGCCTCCGCTTTCGCTCTGGCCATATTCAGCGGATGAATTATTTTTATCTGTGAATGGAAAATGACTGCGGTCATTTTCCATTCACCCTTTCACGCATTGGGGTCGCACAGGCAAACTGCAGCTTCCCATAGAACGG
>OGMC01000634.1_pt1 | contig 10005 bp, 7 predicted proteins | sample 1573011 | NCBI WGS metagenome assembly OGMC01 (sample SAMEA2581888, study PRJEB24529) | metagenome | biome: Human gut stool | place: China | collected 2011
AAAGTTAAATATTTTCCTTGTTGTCTTTCCAGTTTCATCTTTGAAAAGAACCTCAACATCATTTCTACCTTTAACTAATGATGATGCTTCAAGAATAAATGCTTCATCAACATTTACTTTCTTGGCTATTGTCTCATTGCCGTTAACAACCATTTTTACAGTTCCAGCTCTGTCTGATTTCATTGCAACAGATGCCTTATCCGCAAATACAGTATCATTATCCTTAGCAACAACTTCTAACTTTGCAGCCTCATTTTCATATACATACTCACCAGTATGTCCATTAGATGCAAGAACCTGTAGCGTTTCTGATGGATTGCTTGTATTATCAGCATTCTTTGCAACAATATAATAATAATACGGTTCCTCAGCCTTTATATCAGAATCTGTATACGATAAATCTCCTACTGTTTTTACAATCTCTGCTTTTCCATCTGAACCAAATGCTTTGTAAATATCATATTCTGTTGCACCTTCAACTGCTGTCCATGAAAGTTCAATACTCTTATCAGTTCCTTTAGCTGACAATATTGTCTTAGCTAATGGTGTTTTTAAGCTGACTGCATTAGTTTCAATTGCTGTTCCCATTGTATCTCCACCCACAGGAACAACTTTAAACTTATATGAACCATCCTCTTTTACACTATATGTATATGAATTAACCTTAGAATCTCCAGCTTTTACATAATCAGCTCCATCCTTAGATACATATACCTGATACTTAATATTTCCCGTGCCTTCTGTTGCAATATCCCAGTTTACAGAAATGCTGTTTCTGTCATCAGCAGCCTTTGCTGTTGCATTGTTAATAACAGGTGCTACTCCCACAGCAATATAATAATCATTCATATCATATACTATTTCACCAGCTTCATTAATAAGCTTAACATTAGCTAAATCAACTGATATTCCAGAAAAAGCAAATCCATAGTTTACAGACTTTCCAGACTGAAGAGCCGAATCAATAACATCCTGTGCAAGATCAATTGTTGCCCCATTAGCTTCTGTATCAACCAATACATCTCCTGATGCCGAAACAATTTTAACCTCAGCTTTATTATCTGCTTTCTTAGAATATGAAACTGTATATGTTCCTCCAATAGCATCAGTTAATGTACTAGTCTTCGGATCACCACAATTTCCTGTACCCCTGTTACCATATGTATGCTGATATACCTTATTTTTCTGGAAATGTACTACATCAAGTGATGTTTTTTGTTTTTCTTTAGTGCTGAACTGACCAATTGCGATTCCCTGCTTATCCGTTCCACTGTCAACAGAATTAACTGTTATATCAGCTGTAATTGTCAGATTTTCTGAAATCTCAGGGAATAATAGATAATCAATGTGCTTATCTTCTCTTATATTACCCTTATCAGCTTTAGAGCGTGTCTGAGTAATCTTTAATATATTACCGTCAGCAACTTCTTCGTATTTGTTACCTTCAATATATTTACCAGAATACGCTGCGCTTGTTGTATGAGTTGCCTTTAATTCTCCAACATTAGAATCGAACACAACCTTTTTAACCTTATTATCATCCTGATTATACTCAGAAGTAATCTTTACATCTGAAAATGTTGCTGTTGCTCCTTCTGTTGCAAAAAAACCTACTGTCTTTGTATCTATACCACTAAGAGTCTCTGATTTTGTTGGTTTTTCTGGAAATTCTGATGTAGCTGAAACATAATAACTAACAACCTGTCCAACTATCTGAATTTTAACATACACTTCATCACCAGCTTTAGCACTTCCTAAAGGATTTGCTCCATTCTTTCCGCCATGCCTGCCATATCTGATCTGGTTTTTACCAAAATCAGCATATATTGCCTCTGACTGACTGCCAGGTTCACTTGCGTCATTTCTTACAAGAACACCAGCCTGAGCATTTCCACTTCCTGAGACCTTCATTTTGGCAGTAATAGTGACATCACCTTTTGCATTAAAATAAGAATATGATAAATTATCGTTTCCTTTATCCTTATCAAACTTTGTTCCCGCTCCTGTTACTACAACTGTCTTAGCCGAAGAATCATATGTATACGAGCCTTTTCCAGTATGCTCTCCTATCTCTACACTATTCCATATTGTATCAAGTACCTTTGACTTAGCTTGTTCCTGTTCTTCTGCATGTACAATCTTACTAACTCCGAAATTCTGTGTAACCACACCAACAGGTAACATAGTTGCTGTCATAGCAACCACTGCTGCTACACCAACCGCTTTCTTCAATTTTCTTGTTCGTCTCATGATATATAAAAACCTCCCAATTTTTATTGACGCATTCCCGCGCATCACTGAAACATAATATAATTCACACGTCTTTTATTAACAACTTATATTTTTGCATTTTATTTATTGACTACATGTTTTTTTAGTATTATACTACATTTTGTTGATAAGATAATAAAAATTGAGTCGTTTTTTAGTAATATTGTACAAAGATAATTATAAAGGATATTAAATATATGGATTCAGACATTAACAATATATCAAGATTCAGAATTGACCATTCATTTCATAAGCTGCACTATGCCATGCATTCTGCACACAGCCACACATACTATGAACTTTTTTACATGATGCATGGTAATTGTACTATTTCAATAGATGACAGGCTTTTCACGCTTTCCGAAGGAAACATTATATTTATACCTGCCAACTCAGTTCACCGAACATCGTATATTGGCGAACTTATTCCCGAAAGAATATATATAGAATTTTCTAAAGACTATATAGAAACAATCAGCCAGACTCTCGGTAAAAACTGGGCTGGGCATAATCTCTGGGGACATATCTTATATATCGAAAAAGATAAACGCGAAAAGATTGACTTATTATTCAGGGAAATCCAGAAAGAATATGATATCGTTGACAGTTATTCAGACTGCTGTATAAGGCAGCTTTTCCAATATCTCATTATCAATCTCGTCCGCCTTGACAGAAATACTAAAGATATAAAAGAATTCATTACCAATTCAGATAATAAAACCAATCAGGACATGATTATTGCTGCCAAATACATTGCAGAAAATTTTAAGAATGATATTACACTCAAAGATGTTGCCAGCCATTTAAATCTTAATCCATCGTATTTTTCCAGCAAATTCAAAGCTTTTAACAACATCGGATTCGCCGAATACCTACGTAATATCCGCGTCAATCATGCTGAATGGTATCTTATCGAAACAGACTTAAGTCTCTCCGATATTGCCAGTGAATGCGGCTTCTGCAATTCCAATTATTTCGGTGATACATTTAAACTGGTCAATGGAATATCACCATCTGAATTTAGGAAGAATAATAAACCTAAGAAGGCTGAAAACTGATGTTCAAACATAAAAATAACTGTTACATCTGACCGTCAGCCAAATGTAACAGTTATTTAAATAATATATTGCACAAAATGTGCATATCATTTACTGAAGCTAAAAAAAATTTTTACTTAGAACTTACCATTCTTAGCAGCTTCCTCAATGGAAACAGCTACAGCTACAGTAGCACCAACCATTGGGTTATTACCCATTCCGATTAATCCCATCATTTCAACGTGAGCTGGAACTGATGAAGAACCTGCGAACTGAGCATCTGAGTGCATACGTCCCATAGTATCTGTCATACCATAAGAAGCAGGACCTGCTGCCATATTATCTGGGTGAAGTGTACGTCCTGTACCACCACCTGAAGCTACTGAGAAGTACTTCTTTCCAGCTTCAAGTCTTTCCTTCTTATATGTACCTGCAACTGGATGCTGGAATCTTGTAGGGTTTGTTGAGTTACCTGTGATAGAGATATCAACATTCTCCTTCCACATGATTGCAACACCTTCTGTTACATCGTTAGCGCCGTAGCAGTTAACCTTAGAACGAAGACCATCTGAGTATGCTGTTCTAGAGATTTCCTTTACTTCGCCTGTTGAATAATCCATCTCTGTCTCAACGAATGTGAATCCGTTAATTCTTGAGATAATCTTAGCAGCATCCTTACCAAGACCGTTAAGGATAACTCTAAGAGGTTTCTGTCTAACCTTGTTAGCCTTCTCTGCAATACCGATAGCACCTTCAGCAGCAGCGAATGATTCATGACCTGCAAGGAATGCGAAACATTCTGTCTCTTCTTCAAGTAACATCTTACCTAAGTTACCATGTCCAAGACCAACCTTTCTCTGGTCAGCAACTGAACCTGGAATACAGAATGCCTGAAGACCTTCACCGATAGCTGCAGCAGCTTCTGAAGCCTTTCTTGCACCCTTCTTGATAGCGATTGCTGCACCTACTGTGTAAGCCCAGCATGCATTTTCAAAACAAATTGGCTGGATACCCTTAACCATAGCATATACATCTAATCCGGCATCCTTAGTAATCTTTTCAGCTTCTTCAATACTAGCTATACCATAGCTGTTAAGAACTGAAGTAATCTTATCTATTCTTCTCTCATATGATTCAAATAAAGCCATTCTAATTGTCCTCCTTACTTAACTTCTTCATCTGTTCTTGGGTCAATAATCTTAACAGCATCTGCAACTCTTCCGTACTGTCCGCAAGCCTTCTCATATGCTGTTGTAGGGTCATCACCCTTCTTAATGAAGTCTGTCATCTTACCAAGGCTGACAAACTTGTAACCGATAATCTGGTTGTCCTTATCAAGGGCGATACCTGTTACATAACCTTCAGCCATCTCAAGGTAACGAGGACCTTTCTTTAATGTACCATACATAGTACCAACCTGAGAACGAAGTCCCTTACCAAGATCTTCAAGACCGGCACCAACTGCAAGTCCACCCTCAGAGAATGCGCTCTGAGTTCTTCCGTAAACGATCTGTAAGAATAACTCTCTCATAGCTGTGTTAATTGCATCACAGACAAGGTCAGTGTTAAGAGCTTCCATAACTGTAAGTCCTGGTAAAATCTCTGCTGCCATAGCTGCTGAATGTGTCATACCTGAACATCCGATAGTCTCAACTAAAGCTTCCTGAATGATACCTTCCTTAACATTAAGAGTAAGCTTACATGCACCCTGCTGAGGAGCACACCAGCCTACACCATGTGTAAAACCTGAAATATCTTCAACCTTCTTATTCTGTACCCATTTACCTTCTGTTGGCACTGGAGCTGCTCCATGATGAACGCCCTGTGCTACTGGACACATATTCTCTACTTCCTGTGTGTAAATCATCTTATTACTCCTTTCGTAATTCATAGTGTTTACTATAAATGAAACGACGGCCAGAAGCCGTCGTCCAAGCCTTGACTATTTTCTCACAAACTTTTGCATTAGTCAATGTGAGACACAACATTTTTACATTAATAAAACAAAAATTTCACATAATTATCTCTTAGTTACTACTTCGCCCTGCTTCTTATATATAGAACCTGCCGGAATAAAGCCTCTTACGCTTGAAAGCGGATAAATATTACTCTCTCTTCCAACAATTGTTCCAGGATTAAGTACGCTGCCACAGCCAACCTCAACATTATCTCCAAGAAAAGCACCAATCTTTTTGATACCTGTATCAATATTGCAGTCAGGTCCTTTAATAGTAATAAGCTTCTTGTCAGACTTAACATTAGAAGTTATAGAGCCTGCTCCCATATGAGCCTTGAATCCAAGAATTGAATCTCCAACATAATTATAATGTGGAACCTGAACCTTATTAAAAAGAATTACATTCTTAAGCTCAGTTGAATTACCAACAACAGCGCCTTCACCTACAATAGCTTTTCCACGGATGAATGCACAGTGTCTTACCTCGGCATCTTTACCGATAATTGCAGGTCCTGCAATATAAGCTGATGGAAATACATTTGCAGTTCTGTGAACCCATATATTCTCCCCACGCTTCTCATATTCATCTTCTGGCAGTAAATTGCCAAGTTCTACAATAAAATCACCAATCTTTGCAAGTACTTCCCATGGATATGTACAGCCTTCAAATACCTTTGCTGCAATAGTCTCATTAAGGTCATACAGATTACTTATCTTTAATACATCATTATTCATATCAAATATCCTCTTTATATCAATTATTCAACAGTAACAGATTTTGCAAGATTTCTTGGCTTATCTACATCGTTACCCTTAAGAACTGCTGTATAGTAGGCAATAAGCTGTAATGGAACTGCCGCAACCATAGGCATAAGAAGCTGGTCTGCCTGTGGAAGCTTAATAACAATATCTGCCACTCCATCCTCAATATCAAGCTCTGGTTCTGCAATAAGCACTACAAATGCGCCTCTTGACTTAACTTCCTTGATGTTACTTATAGTCTTTTCCTCAAGATTCTTCTGTGTTGCAATTGCAATTACAGGCATCTGTTCTGTAATAAGTGAAATAGTTCCATGCTTAAGTTCTCCTGCTGCATATGATTCAGAATGAATATAAGATATCTCCTTTAATTTAAGAGAACCTTCCATGCTGAGTGCATAATCAAGACCTCGTCCTATATAAAGAAGACTGTCTGCATTAATAAGCTTGGATGCTGCAAACTGACACTTACTCTCAAGTGCAATGGCTTCTTCAATAACCTCAGGTATTTCTTCAAGCATCTTAGTATATCTGCTGCATTCTGCCTCATCCATCTTACCATTAGCATAAGCTAATTCAAATGCAATTAAATACATAATTGATATCTGAACCATATATGCCTTGGTTGAAGCAACTGAAATCTCAGGACCTGCATGTGTATATACAACCATATCTGCTTCTCTTGCAATTGATGAACCCTTAACATTAACAATAGCCATAGTATCAGCACCTGACTGTTTCGCAAGTTCAAGTGCAGCCTTAGTATCAGCAGTCTCACCTGACTGTGATATAACAATCATAAGATCATCTTCACTGATAAGAGGATCTCTGTATCTGAATTCTGATGCAATATCAACAGTTACAGATACTCTTGCCATCTTTTCTATTATGTATTTACCGACCATTCCGGCATGCATTGCTGTACCACAGGCAACAATATATATATTCTTATAATTCTTTAACTTGTCAGGATTGAATCCTTCTGCACTGAAATCAGGCATATCGTCCATGATTCTTGGCATGATTGTTCTCTTTACAGAATCTGGCTGCTCATGGATTTCCTTAAGCATAAAGTGAGCATAACCGCCCTTTTCTGCAGCATCAACATCCCAGTCAGCAGTATTTAATTCCTTATGTATCTCATTGCCATGAACATCATATATCTTAACTGAATCCTTCTTAATAACTGCAATCTCATTCTGGTCAAGAAGATAATAATCTCTTGTGTAATGAATAATAGCCGGTACATCAGATGCTATGAAATTCTCATGTTCTCCAACACCAACAATAAGAGGACTGTCCTTTCTTACTGCAAATATTTCATCAGGGAAATCCCTGAACATAATTCCAAGTGCGTATGAACCCTTAATCTCTGATAACACCTTTGCAATAGTCTTCATAGGATCGCCATCATAGTAGTAGTCAAGCAGCTTTGCTGCAACTTCAGTATCTGTTTCACTTGCAAAGCTATATCCCTCTCCGATAAGAAAATCCTTAAGCTTCTTGTAGTTCTCAATAATACCGTTATGTACAATAGTAACTCTCTTATTACCATGAGGATGTTAATTGATATCTGATGGTTCTCCATGTGTAGCCCATCTTGTATGACCAATTCCAACATGTCCTTGTGGTTTTCCCTCTTCATCCATCTTCTCAACAAGGTTGGCAAGTCTTCCCTTGCACTTCTTAACCTTAATATTGCCATGATCAAATACCGCAATACCTGCTGAGTCATATCCCCTGTATTCAAGCTTAGATAATGCATCTACAAGTACATCTGCGCTTTCTCTGTCTCCTACATATCCTGCAATTCCGCACATATATTTAATTCCTTTCACCTATTTACTTATAATTTTTAGCAGTCTCGTTAAAAAGTCCTACAAGCCCCGCCTGATTCCTTAATGCCATAACAGCCCTTGTTCTTCTTGAAACAAAACCATCAAGCTTTTCCATATACTCATCTGCTGTAATATTCCCCTCTGCTACACCTGTAAGTCCTTTTTCCCAGCTTGCCGTAAGCTCCGGATTAAGCAGATGCCTGATAGAATTGTCTACAACATCATATATTATCTCGCCTAAAAATGTAGGCGTAATAATCTGTGTCTTAGAATTAATAGAAATATACTTAATAGTATTAAGTTTTTTAAGAATCTCTGCTCTTGTAGCACTTGTTCCTATTCCACTACCCTTAATCTGGGCACGCAGCTCCTCATCTTCAATAAGCTGTCCTGCATTCTCCATTGCAAGAATAATAGAACCTGAATTATATCTCTTAGGAGGTGATGTTTCACCTTCTTTGATATTAAACCCATTAAATGTGATTGTAGAACCTTTTCTGTATTTTTTCAATACCTCAAATAAAGCTGCATCACATTTATTATCTTCCTTATTATCGACGCTATCATCATCCTTTACTTTTGCATCATTTCTCGCCTTTGCAAATGAGTTCTTAGCTACGCTAAGATACCCTTCATCTACAAGCACTTTAAATGAAGCATACAGCTTTTCATTCTTTACATCACTGGTAATACTTACCTTCTGATAAATAGCCGGTGGATAGAATATACTTAAGAATCTTCTTACAATTATCTCATAGGTTCTCGCAGCTGTAACTGACAAATTCTTTAAATTGTTAAACCCCTGTCCTGTCGGAATAATCGCATAATGGTCTGTTATTGCTTTATCATTGCAGTATCTTGTCTTTTCAATTCCCTTCTGCATATTATTCTGTAATATATGCTCTGCTATCTCCTTCACAGGAGGAAAATTCCTAAGTCCGCCTATATTCTTATGTATTTCCTTACTTACCGCTGTTGATAACACTCTCGCATCAGTTCTTGGATAAGTAACCAGTTTCTTTTCATACAGCTCCTGAATAATATTAAGGGTCTCATCAGGGCTTATCTTAAACAGCTTGCTGCATTCGTTCTGAATCTCGGCAAGATTGTACAGAAGCGGTGGATTCTTGGTTTCTTTCTTTCTCTCAATAGAATCAACTACTCCCTGTGCTGGCAGTGGATCAGATAAGAACTTAACCAGTTCCTCAGCCTTTTCCCTGTCCTTAAAACCATTATCCTTATATAAATATGGCGTACCGGCATACATACTTTTATCACTTACACGCCATTCTGCATCAAATGTTGAATTTTCAGCCTGTGCCTGTCCAATAACTCTGTAGAACGGTGTCTTTACAAAGCTTCTTATCTCCCGTTCTCTTCTTACTACCATTCCAAGAACACATGTCATAACCCTTCCGACAGATACAACTGCCCTGTCAAGGTGCAGGTAATTAGCAATATTGCGTCCATATTTCAATGTAAGAACTCTTGAGAAATTAATTCCCATAAGATAATCTTCCTTCGCACGAAGATACGCTGAATCACTCAGATTATCATATTCAGATATATCTTTAGCCGTATTAATTCCTTTAAGAATCTCTTCCTCGGTCTGCGAATCAATCCACACACGGCGCTCTTTCTTTCCCTTAACGCCTGACTCCTGCCTCACAAGCCTGTATATATATTCTCCCTCTCGTCCTGAATCGGTACACACATATATATATTCAACATCATCCCTTGTAAGAATGTCTTTAACTATATTAAACTGTTTCGCAACTGCAGGTATAACCTCATACTTGAATTCCTTTGGTATGAATGGCAGCGTATCAAAACTCCATCTCTTAAGATTAGGGTCATAAGCATCCGGATAGCTCATAGTTACCAGATGTCCTACACACCATGTCACAATATGGTCTCCACCCTCAAGATATCCGTCTTTTCTTGTGAAGTTCACATGCAGTGCCTTGGCAAACTCCTGCGCCACGCTTGGTTTTTCCGCGATATATACGGATTTTCCCATTATATCCCTCATTTCTGTGTCTATTACACAATTATTATTCTCCTGAAGCATCAAGAGTTCCCATATAAGCTGGTATATATTCTTTTATAAAATAATCTGCTTCCGGAATATTCATATCAACAA
>OGMC01000636.1_pt1 | contig 9977 bp, 2 predicted proteins | sample 1573011 | NCBI WGS metagenome assembly OGMC01 (sample SAMEA2581888, study PRJEB24529) | metagenome | biome: Human gut stool | place: China | collected 2011
AAAGGACAACGAGAAACAAAACAATCTATGCAAAAGGGTAAATCCGCGCAATGACCCCTCAGTCTCAGCTTCTCCGAGCCGGCTCCCCTACAGGGGGAGCCATAATCGGTCGGTTGTGCACTCTGCAACTCCCGATTTGCACATTTCTTTTTCAAGCTCTCAACACAACCGCATGGCTTCTGCGGGATATAAGAAAATCGGCTGTCGGGTTTTACTCGGCAGCCGATTGGTTTTATTTTTGCTTTTTACTTCTTCATCTGCTCGCGCAGGTGGTTTGAGAGCAGGGCGAGCGACGACGCCATGTTCTCATTCTGGACAAGTATACCGTCGGGCACAACAAGATGCACCGGAGCAAAGTTCCAAATGGCGCGGATGCCGCTGTTCACGAGCAGGTCGCATATCTCCTGCGCGCTCGACGCGGGAACGGTGATTATGCCTATATGTATGTTCACCTTGCGGCAGAAGCTCTCGAGCTGGGCTATCGGGAAGACCGTCTTGCCCTGGAACTCGGTGGGGTCTTCGCAAAGATCGAACGCCGCGATTATATTGAGGCCGTAGGCCTTGAAGCCGCTGTAATTGAGCAAAGCCTTGCCGAGGCTGCCTGCGCCGACTATAACGGCGTTGTCGATATCGTTATAGCCGAGAAAAGCCTCAAGCTCCGCGATAAGATCCTTGACGTTGTAGCCGACCTTCGGCTTGCCGGACGAGCTGACGCTCGCAAGATCCTTGCGCACCTGGACATCATTGAGCTGGAGCGCTTCGGCGATGGTCGTGGCAGATATGTTTTTCGGAGCATCCTCGGGAAGTCCCTTGATATAGCTCAGATACATCGGAAGTCTCTGAAGGGTATGTTTTGAGATATTCTGAGTCATAAAAGTTCACCATCCTGAAAATTATACTTGTTCTGCAACCATTGTATCACATTTTATCAAATAGTTCAAGTGAACTTTGAAGGCAAAAAAAATCGGGGGAGCCGCCCGAGAGCGACTCCCCTTCTTACCTGCCGTTTAAAGCAGGATTTTCAGTTTTCGTTCGCAGCCTTAGACTGTGAAAGCAAAGTCGGTGGTATCCCAGACCTGTCTGTCGTTAGCGATGTACTTCGCGGTTGCGGTGTACTCGCCTGCACGAAGCTTGGCATTGATTGTCCAGATCTCGCCGTCGCCGTCGGGGGCGATGGAGACATCGGCATGATCTCTGTCATAGGTTCTGGTGGCGCCGGAAGCGTCAGCGATCTTGATCTTAGTGGCAGTGCCGTTGACGGTAACTTCGACGGAATCAGCAGAGGTCTTAACCTCGGTAACGCTGACAGCCGATACGGGCTTCGCGTCGATAATTACATCAAACTCAGTGCCGGCAGTCCAAGATCTGCCATACTTCGCCTTAGCAGCGTGTCTGCCTGCGGGAAGGTTAAGCTCGACAGTCCAAATCTCATAAGCGAGGTTGGTGCTGTTCGAATAGACCTCGATGCCCTCTGCGTCATAGGACTTGACGGTAACTCTGGGATCAAATCTCGTAAGAGTTATCGTTCCGCCGTCTGCGCAGACAACCTGAATCTTATCAGCCTTACCGGAGACCTTGAAGGTGTACTCCTGCTTGCCGCCGTAATTCGGGGTGTTGTAGGTTACTTCAAGAACGCCGTCCGGAGTCGGCTCTTCGGGTTTAACGTCGAATCTGACAGAGAAGTTATGGCCGTTCTCTTCCCAATCCTTGCCGAACTTCGCGAAGGCAACATATCTGCCTTCGGGAATGTTGACATTGATGGTCCAGATTTCGCCGTCGTCAGTCTTCTCTATCTTCAGAATACCGAGAGCATTGGCATCGCTTGTCATGGAGGTGTTTCTGTCAAACGTGCGGGTATTGCCGAATGCATCGACTATTCTGATCTTCTGAGGCTCGCCCTTGACCTTGATTGCATACTGGTGCATGCCGCCGTAGTTCGGGGACTCAGGAGTGACGGAGATGATGGACGAATCGTTGGCAACAAGGATAGCGTTGAAGCTAACATTCTCGATGCCCATAGTTCCGACCTCGGGATCCCAACCGGTGAAGTTGTAACCGTCGACAATCGGATCTGCGGGAGCTGCGATCTGCTCGCCGACCTTCGCGGTAACGGTTGCATGAACTTCGCCGTTTACATAGAAGGTAGCGGTGTAGGTCTCAAGCTCGAGAGCTGCGACTGCATCATTGATAGCCTGGGTGGCTGCGTCAACAATGCCCTGCTCGGAGTACTTCTTACCGGAGACATCCTCTGCGAGGACTGCTGCAAGAGCAGCTCTGGTCTCGGCGGTGTACTTCTTGTCGTAGTTCTCTTCTGCCTGCTTCGCCTGAGCCGCTGCGACTGCCGCGTTGTAGGCGGTGTAGTCGGCATCGTTCTCGCTCCACTGGGAAACGAGGGTCAGGTTCTCTGCGGGCATGGTGGCGGGAATCTCAACATTCCAGCCGGTGAAGGTGTAGCCCTCTCTGGGAGCCGGATCGGCAATCTCAAGAGCTGCGCCGAAGTAAACATCGGACTCTGCGCCGTCAACAGTAAGCTTATACTGGTTACGGCTGTAGTAAACCTTGAGAACAAGGCTGCTGTCAGCTGCGACTGTGCCGGAAAGGATGCTGTTCTCATTGTCAACCGTGAATCCCTCGCGGGCGTCAGGTGTGACGGAGACGGCTTCGCCTGTGGTTGCGGGAACAGTCTTAACCGTTGCCGCGCCGTAAGCGCCGTTGACATCCATTTCGTAAGTCTCGACCTTGTAGGAGACTGCGCCTGCGGTGAACTGAGCGTTGAAGGAAACATCCTCAAGGCCCATAACACCAACCTCGGGATCCCAACCGGTGAAGACATAGCCTTCCTTGGCGGGCTCTTCGGGAAGAGCAATCTGCTCGCCGACCTTCGCCTGAACGGTTGCATGAACAGCGCCGTCAACATAGAAGGTAGCGGTGTAGGTCATAAGCTCGAGAGCTGCAACTGCATCGTTGATAGCCTGGGTGGCTGCATCAACAATACCCTGCTCGGAATAAAGCTTGCCGGAGACATCCTTAGCAAGAGCTTCCGCGAGAGCATTTCTGCTCGCCTCGGTGTATCTTGCTACGTAGCCATCCTCGGCCTGCTTCGCCTGAGCCGCTGCGACTGCCGCGTTGTAAGCGGTGTAGTCAGCGCCGTCCTCTGTCCACTTAGCAACGACTGTTACGTCGTGTGCGGGCATGGTCTCGGGAAGCTCAGGTTCCCAACCTGCGAAGGTGTAGTGCTCCTTGACGGGGTCTGCTACGGAAACAGCCGCGCCATAGTAGAAGGTATATGCAACGCCTTCAGCGGTAAGGGTGTACTGGTTACGGCTGTAGAATACCTTGAGGACAAGGCTTCCGTCTGCCGCGATCTCGCCGGAAAGAACGCTCTTCTCATTGTCAACCGTGAAGCCCTCGCGGGTCTCGGGGACGAATGTTGCGGTAGAACCGGTGGTTCCGGTGAGAGTATCAGAGGTAGGCTCGCCGTAAACGCCGTCGGTGCCCATTACATAGGTATTGACGGTATAAGCGGTGTCACCTGCCGCTGTGAACACTGCCTCGAAGGTAGCGTCTGCGGTACCCATAACGCCGACGGAGGGTCTCCAACCTGCGAAGGTGTAGCCTTCCTTGGTGGGATTCTCGGGGGCGACGATCTGCTCGCCGACCTTAGTCGGAACCTTAGCATACTCTTCGCCGTCAACGTTGAATATCGCATTGTAGGTCATCAGCTCGAGAGCTGCGACTGCGTTATTGATAGCGGTTGTTGCCGCATCAACAACACCCTGCTCGGAATAAAGCTTGCCGGAGACATCCACTGCGAGAGCTTCCGCGAGAGCATTTCTGCTCGCCTCGGTGTATCTTGCTGCGTAGTCGGACTCGGCCTGCTTTGCATGGGCTGCTGCGACTGCCGCGTTGTAAGCGGTGTAGTCAGCGCCGTTCTCGCTCCACTGGGAAACGAGAGTCAGATCCTCTGCAGGCATGGTGGCGGGAACCACGGGGCTCCAGCCGGCGAAGGTGTAGCCCTCTCTGGGAGCCGGATCGGCTATCTCGAGAGCTGCGCCGAAGTAAACATCGGACTCTGCGCCGTCAACAGTAAGCTTGTACTGGTTACGGCTGTAGTAGACCTTAAGGGTAAGGCTGCTGTCTGCTGCGACTATACCGGAAAGAACGCTGTTATCAGCAACCGTGAAGCCCTCGCGGGCGTCGGGAGTAAGAGTTACCTCTTCGCCCGTGGTTGCGGGAACGTTCGTGATTTCGGCAGCGCCGTACTCGCCGTCAAGACCCATGACATAGGTCTCAACCTTGTAGGAGACTTCGCCTGCGGAGAACTTGGCATCGAACCTAACATTCTCTACGCCCATTACTCCGACTTCGGGATCCCAACCTGTGAAGACATAGCCTGTCTTGGTGGGATCGTCGGGCTTAGCGATCTGCTCGCCGACCTTCGCCTGAACGGTTGCATGAACAGCGCCGTCAACATAGAAGGTAGCGGTGTAGGTCATAAGCTCGAGACCTGCGACTGCATCGTTGATAGCCTTGGTGGCTGCATCGATTGTCTCCTGCTCGTCGTACTTCAGACCTTCGGGAACTACTGTCGCAAGGGCTTCCGCAAGAGCATTTCTGGTCTCAGCGGTGTACTTCTTGTCGTAGTTCTCTTCTTCCTGCTTCGCCTGAGCTGCTGCCTTGGCCGCGTTGTAAGCGGTGTAGTCAGCGTCGTCCTTAATCCATGTCGAAACGACTGTTACGTCGTGTGCGGGCATGGTCTCGGGAAGCGCAGGATCCCAACCGTTAAAGGTCTCATGCTCCTTTGTGGGATCATCAACACTGATAGCTGCGCCGTAGTAAATCATAGACTCTGCGCCGTCAACAGTAAGCTTATACTGGTTACGGCTGTAGTAGACCTTAAGAACAAGGCTGCCGTCCGCAAGGACTTCGCCGGAAAGGACACTGTTGTCAGCAACCGTGAAGCCCTCGCGGGTCTCGGGGGTTACGGAAACAGTCTCGCCGGTAGTAGCAGACTTATCCTCGATAGCAGCGTCGCCGTAGTTACCGTCAAGACCCATGACATAGGTCTCGACCTTGTAGCCGACGGTGCCTGCTGAGAACTTAGCGTCAAATCTAACATCCTCAACGCCCATGACTCCGACTTCGGGGTTCCAACCTGTGAAGGTGTAGCCTTCCTTGGTGGGAGCTTCGGGGGCGACGATCTGAGCGCCAACCTCTGTGGCGACGGTACGATAAAGCTCATTGTCGACATAGAACTCTGCGTTGTAGGTCATGAGTTTAAGACCCGCAACAGCGGCGTTTATCTTCGCTGTCTGAGCGTCAACAACGCCCTGCTCGCTGAGCTTCTTGCCGGAGACGTCGACTTCAAGTTCGGCATCAAGGGCAGCTCTGGTGTCGGCAGTGTACTTCTTGTCGTAGTCGGCCTCTGCCTTCTTGGCATTGGCGGCTGCGACAGCTATATTGTACGCGTCGTAGTTTGCGGGAAGCTCATCCCACTTAGCCGTAAGAACAACATTGTTCGCGGGCATGGTGGCGGGAACTTCCTCCTCCCAACCGGCAAATGTGAATCCGGCCTTTTCGGGAGTGCGGGCAACAACAGTAGCTCCGTAATAATATGTATCGGGCGCGAGGTCCGTATTGGCATATGTTACGGTGTACTGGTTACGCGAATAGTAAATGCTGAGGACAAGAGAACCGTCAGCGGCGATAGTGCCGGTAAGGACGCTGTTCGCGGAATCGAGCGAGAAGCCCTCTGCGGGAACTGCGTCGGCGGTTATGTCGGCGGTCGAACCGGTCTCGCCGGCACCCTGATAGGTGCTGTCGGGAGCTGACGGATAAGCGCCGGTGGTGTCCATATTATAAACATTTACAGTATACTTTGTATCCGTGTTGTTTGCGAACACTGCCTCGAAGGAGGCGTCGGCGTCAAACGTTGCGGGTACATTGCCCCAGCCGACGAAGTGCATTCCGACAGGTGCGTCGGGTGCTGCAATCGTGCTGAGATCAACGGGATCGCCCTGGTTGCCGGTAAGAACCGCATGGACTTCGCCGTTCACGGTGAAGGTGAAAGTAACGGTCGTTACTTCGGCTGCGATAAGGCGCTTCCAGTTGTAGATAAGGTTGTTCATAGCTTCTCTGACCTGCGTGCGCTTGGTCGTGGAGGCATTGAACGAAGTGGAAACATTCTGCGCATAGGCAAGTGCCTTTGAGTATGCTTCCCATCTCTCCGCGTCATACTGAGAAGCATTTGCGGAATCGATGGCGCACATTGCTATAGCCGCGTCGAGATGCGTCTTAACAGCGTTAAGCTTTATGAGTCTGGAGCCCCAAAACGCAACCTGCTGCTCTGCATAAGCAACATCGACGGAGGATATAACGGGCTCTTTCCACTCTGCAATCGCGGTCTCCCACGCTGCATGAGCCTTCTGCCAATCTGCATACTTCTTATTATAAGTAGCAAGCTGGCACTCGTTGGCGCCCTCGCCGGGATGCTCGGGAGCAACCGGCTCCTCGGGAGCCTTGGTCGAGTTATAGAGATTCATCGCGCGGGTTCTGGCATCCTTCCAGCCGTTCCATGAGACGGAATTAAAATCATCGTAACCGAAGAAGTTATATCCCTGATCCCAGTAGACGGAGCCTTCCGGATTGGGTGCGCCCTGAACTGCCTCAACGGCGGTCTTGAGCGAATCAACGGAAGAGGAAACCATCTTTGCGTCAAGAGCAGCTGCTGCCGCGTCAAGGCGGTTCGCTATCGCCTCATATGCGGCAAGATAAGCAGCGTTGTTGAAGTTATTCTTCAGCTTCTGGCGCAGGGTGTAGTTCGCCGCTGCGGCGAGAGCTATCTGATACTCCGTCCATTCTGCGTCCGCATCCGCGCTGTAGTTAGCGCGCTGACGCTGCTCGCCGGAATACTGCTTGTACTTCGCGGGAACCTCATAGTCGTTGTAGACAAAGATCGGAATATCATATTCCCAAACATGGTCGGCACCACTGCCTCTTGTTGACTGTGCCTTGACACTGAACCGGATAACATATGTGCCGTTGGGAATATCCTCTCTCTTCACGCCTTCTTTTGCATCCCAGAAGTGATAAGTGGCGTGCGTGTCTTCATTTGTGGTCACTATAGTCCAGCCGCGCTGCGTGCTGCCATCATCCTTCGTGAACAGCATATCCTCGAAGTAAGCGTTGGAACCGTTCTTGAAGGTCGAGGTCTGCTGCCATGCACTGGCTCCGTTGCCGTGGAACGTAGCTTTGTATCTGGAGATGGTGGTCTTGACCTTGCTGATAACATCAGGTGAGTCGTTCTGGCTGATGAAGCCGGCATAGGGATAGGTAAGTTCAAACTTGTTTTTGCTCGTATTGCCTGCCGTAAATGCCTTTGTCGGCTCATTGTGGTCATTCTTCGAGTAGCTCTCATCATCGTTAACATTGCGAGTCTTGTAGGTATAGAAGGTCGCAGAGATGGGAGTTTCTCCCGTAAGGGATGAGTCGTCTTCAAGAAGAATGAAGTAGGACACCGTAAGGGCTATAACCTTGTCATCGGCATTGACGGGATTGACCGTAAGTGTCTTTGAATCGCCGCCGTTGATGATATCGCCGACATTGACTCCGGTCGTGCCAAATGCAGAGGTTGAACCATTGAGGTCGTAGGCAACCGCAGTGATATTAGCTATACGGTATCTATAAAGCTTGTCCTGCGTAAAGTTGCCGTTAGCGTCTGTGTAGCCGCCGTTTATACCCTTGGAGCCGTTGTAGAGGGTGACGGAATATGACTCCTTCGCCCTTGTGGGACCGGAGAACTCCATCCGACCGAACTTCGACTTCGCCGACAGTCCCATGACCTGAGCCACGATGTTGACGATGGGCGGAACAAGCTTGTTCTTGTTGGCGTTCAGAGAGCCGAGAAGGTCATAGACTATCTGACCCAGCGCCTCACTTTTCAGTATGGCGTCAAGTGAAGGATAGTATGTCGTCCCTATCGCTCCCGGGAGAATTGCGTTGAGGATATCGGTGACAAGTCTCACGATGCTCTGCTTGAGGGTCTGAGTGGCGAATGCGCCCTCCTCATTTTTCACGAAAAGATCGGTAAGGCAAGTCAGATCCTGGTTAAGGATCAATCCGTTAAGGACAGAATAAACGACATCCTTTAAGATGGTCTCACTGCCACTGTTAGCAAATTTTGCGGGAAGAAGTGATTTGTCTAACAGCTTGAAGATGATATCATCGAGTGCTTTCCATCCGTTAGAGGTATCAACCGTCGTGTCGGGAAGGAGACCTGTGTAGAACTGCGGGTCAGCTTTAAGCCACTGAACGGCAGTAGTCAACATTCCTTCAAATCCGGAACCGTAATTGAGCGCCTCTTTGAGGCTGCCCGCATTAAGGTCGATACCGGGGTTGACGTTGTAAGCAACATAATCCGCAAGCATATCAAGAATACCGTCAATGGTCTTGGGATAATTGCTGTAATCTCTTTCGGGAAGGAACTGAGCCATGAGCTGCTTAACAGCCTCCCATGTAACTCCGACAACAGTCGTAACATCCTCGGGGATGTACATATAGCCGACTGCGCCGTTAATGACCGAGCGAGCAATGTAAGCAATAAGCTCCTCCTTGCTCATAGCATCGATCTCTTCCGAAGTTGCGATATGCTTCTGCCAATCCGGGAAGAAGTAACCGCCGGTCTTCTTGAGAACAAATCTCGCAACCGAGACTACGTTGTCGGTGAGCTTGGAGTTGTCTCCGTCTACCCAGCCGGTGTAGCCCTTCAGAAGTCCGTTGACAATCTGTCCTGCGATGTTATTAAGTTCGCCGACCAAAGTGCTGCCCGCGGGGACAGTATAAGTCGGAACCTGATAACCGGTGTTGAACAGATCGGCAAGAGTGCCCGTCTCATCGCAGCGAATCTGCATCTCGAGCCACGGAATAAGTTGCTCGTTGAGCAGCGGAACTGCCATATCGTTATAAGCCGTCTGAAGAAGATCCTCGATGAAGTCATATGTTGACTTTGTCGAATTGAGGTCAACGAGATTTCTGACGCTTTCGGGAATCGCAGGGACACCCGCAAGAGCGTTCTGAATGATGACCTGAACCATTGAATCAACTGTCGCGGAGCTGTTGTATGCCGTATTCGGATACGCAAGACCCCAGCTAAGTTTTCTAAGCATATCTTCGACATTCAGATCGACCTTGACGAACGAGTTGGCGACGCCGAGATCGAGTCCGCCTGGCCGCTTGTACTTACCGACACCGCCGACGACCACTTTCTTGATGATGTTTCTGTTATTATCGTGTCCGAGGAACTCGATCACAGACTTTATAACATCAACATCGGGATGTGATCCCCTGCGTCGAGTTTTCAGCATATCGACTTTGAGATGCTTCGCATCGCCGGCAAGACCGAGAATGCTTTTATTGCCGATAGTATAGATGCTCTGCAACGCATTGTTTACAGACGTTGCATCGAGCGTGCCGAGAACAGAAAGATCCATCTTTATGTTCGCCTTGGCAAGCTCTTTATCGGCATAGTCAAGAATCATCGACGCATACTGCTCCGTGGTCAAAACCGGGGAGTCGGTAAAGTCGTACTTTGTCAGCGCATTATCCTTATAAGCTTCGTACGCACTCGCCGCGGCGGTTGCCGAGGACAAGATGAGCAGCGAAGCAAGGATAACTGCCAACAAGCGTTTCATTTTCTTCAAAAATTACACCTCCATTTAAAAATTTCACCATATATTGAGCATCCCGTCTCCCGCAAATTGACGGAACACATTGGCGACAGAATAATTGCTCTGCTCGGGCAATGCAAAGCAAAAGGGTATAATTATCCCTCATGTAAAGAATACCCCTTTGCGCCGCAGCTTGTCAACAAGTTTAAATATTTTTAATCATTTTTGTGCGTTATGCACAAAAGAAAAGCGGAAAATTATAGGTAAAAACCGATACACTTTTATCGAAACTGTCGAAAAACGTCATTTTCA
>OGMC01000637.1_pt1 | contig 9956 bp, 4 predicted proteins | sample 1573011 | NCBI WGS metagenome assembly OGMC01 (sample SAMEA2581888, study PRJEB24529) | metagenome | biome: Human gut stool | place: China | collected 2011
GCTTGAAGGATACCTCTAAACCGCTGCAAATCTCCGTGGGCAATTCCGAGCCGGTCACGCTGTCATGGGCAAAGGTGCAGCGGCGCATTGCGCAGCTCATTCAATCCGATAACTTCTACACCGAGCAGGAACAGGACAACTTTGACAATATTGACCCCATCGCCATCCGGGAAGCGCTTGCTGAACGCGGTATTGTGGGCGGGCGCATTGTGGACGCGGAAGCTAATCGCAACAGCCTCTTCATCCGGCAGGTCATGGCGGACGTGGAGAGAATCGCGGCGCAGGAAGCGCAGGCGGCGTATATGGACTCACCGGACCGTTTTTCCATCCGTCTACACCCCAACGAGGGCGGCATTACCGGCATCTGGGACTCGGCTCTTGACCGCTTCTATGAGGAGGGTGGGCAGGTGCTTCGCTTCGCGGAGCAATCTAACGCCATTGACTACCTCTCCAGTATTCAGCGCAGCCGCGGTATGGAGCCGGACGCGCCGGTTTTCACAACGCCGCTGGGGAATGCCTATCGCGTGGGCGACGGCTTTTCTTCCACCGCAGCCGAACAGCGGGATACTCTGATGGTGGTCGAGCGTGTAGACGAAGATAATGTTTGGTACACTCTGCCAAGCGTCCCGGAGCAGGAAACGGTCAGCGTAGACCGCGCCGTTTTTGAGCGTTACCTCGACACCGGCTATTTCTTCGCTGCGGAGCAGACGCAACCTGTCAAGGAGGTCACTGCCGAAAACAAACAGGAAAACATGATTTTCCGTGCGCCGTATGCCGTGGGCGATACCGTCTATCTGGACAACACACCCTTTGAGATCACAGAGGTCGGCGCACTTAACGTGCAGCTTCGTGACCCTGCGCTCCGCTATCCCGTATTCCGCGCCGAAAGCCGCGAGAACTTTGAGCGGCTGCTGCGCAGGGATGAGAGAAACGCCACCATGACAGATTTCCTTCCCGCACGGAACAGAAACGACGACCTCCGTGACCTCCTGATGAACGGCATCCTCACGCCTGACATCCGGGACGAGGTGCGGGAGCTGTTCCGGCAGGGCGAGGGCAACGCCGCCATCGGTGCGTATCTTTCCAACGTTTTCGCCGTGTCGGACGCGGACACCATGACGCTGGAGGACGGCACCGAGGCAGATTTCATCACCTCAAGAAGCGGCTTTCAGGCGCAGGTGCATGGAGAAAAGGGCGTACACGCCCTCGGATTGTCGTGGCCGGACGCCGCTCCCGTGCTGCGCGCTGTTTTTCTGGAGGAAGCGCAGGCGCAGGGCCGGACACAGGCGCAAGCTGAACAGACCATTTCCGTTCAAGAGCCGGAAGTTTCCCAACCGGAACAGACACCACCGGAAGTAGCAAAACCGGAGCAGCCGCAGTTTACCACGGAAACCGTAGCGTTCTACCCCGGCGAGAAAAATCATCTTCCCTTTGATATTGAAATCCAGACCATCCGCACTACCGAGCCGGAGATTGACCCGCCCGCACCGCTGCCGCCTGCGGAGAATTTCCGCATTTTGGACGATGATCTCGGCACAGGCGGCGCAAAGGCCAAGTTCCGGGCGAATATGGCGGCAATCAATCTTCTGAAGGAGTTGGAATTTGAGGGCTTGCAGGCCAGCCCGGAACAGCAGGAAATCCTCTCCCGTTATGTGGGCTGGGGCGGTCTTGCGGATGCTTTTGATGAAAGCAAGGATAACTGGAAAGACGAATTTGCGGAGCTTTATACGGCGCTTTCTCCCGAAGAATACGCCGCGGCCAGAGCATCTACCCTGAACGCTCACTACACCAGCCCCACGGTTATCAAGGCAATCTATGAGGCTGTCGGCAGCATGGGCTTCCAGACCGGCAACATCTTGGAGCCTGCCATGGGCGTCGGGAATTTTTTCGGGCTTCTCCCGCAGGAGATGCAAGGAAGCCGCTTGTACGGTGTGGAGCTGGACAGCATCACCGGCAGAATCGCAAAGCAGCTCTATCCCAAGGCGGACATTACCGTGGCGGGCTTTGAAACCACCGACAGACGGGATTTCTTCGACCTTGCCATCGGCAATGTCCCCTTTGGACAGTATCAGGTCAACGACCGGGCTTATAACAAGCTCGGCTTTTCCATTCACGACTACTTTTTCGCCAAAACGCTCGACCAAGTTCGACCCGGCGGCGTGATTGCCTTTGTGACCTCCCGCTACACCATGGATAAGCAGTCTCCCGAAGTCCGCAAATACATCGCGCAGCGGGCGGAGCTGTTGGGCGCGATCCGCCTGCCCAACAATGCGTTCAAGGCCAACGCCGGTACGGATGTGGTCAGCGACATCATCTTTTTGCAAAAAAGGGACAGGCCTATTGACATTGAGCCGGACTGGGTGCATTTGGGTGAAAATGAGGACGGATTTGCCATCAACCGGTATTTCATCGACCACCCGGAGATGGTGCTGGGACGGCAGACCTCGGAAAGCACGCAGTACGGCAGGCAGGATTTTACCGTGGAACCGTATGAGGATTTAGACCTTGCCACGCAGCTTAGATACGCCATTCAGAATATCGGCGGCAAGTACGAAGCCGCAGAGTTGCCTGACCTCGGTGAGAACGACGCCATACAGGATACCATTCCCGCAGACCCCAACGTGAAGAATTACAGCTATGCCGTGGTGGACGGTGAGGTGTACTACCGGGAGAACTCCGTCATGGTCAAGCCCAGCCTGAACGCCACCGCAAAGGAGCGCGTCAAGGGCATGGCCGAGCTGCGGGACTGTGTTCACCGGCTCATCGACCTCCAGATGTGGGAATCCGACGATCTTGCCATCCGCGCCGAGCAGCAGAAGCTCAACCGCCTCTATGACCGCTTCACCGAAAAATACGGCCTCATCAACAGCCGAGGCAACGCCCTCGCCTTTGCAGACGACAGCTCCTACTACCTGCTCTGCTCCCTTGAAATGCTGGACGATGAGGACAAGACCAAGCTCAAGGGCAAGGCGGATATGTTCACCAAGCGCACCATCCGGCAGCGGCAGTCCGTTACCAGCGTGGACACCGCCGCAGAAGCCCTCGCCCTGTCCATTGGGGAAAAAGCCCGCGTGGATATGGCGTATATGTCCCAGCTCACCGGCAAAAGCGAGGACGACATCATCGAGGAGCTGAACGGCGTCATCTTCCTCGACCCTGTTTACGGCGACTGGCAGACGGCGGACGACTACCTCTCCGGCAACGTCCGGCAAAAGCTGCGGGAGGCGGAGAAAGCCGCCGTTGACAGCCCCGGCTATCTGCCCAACGTGGAGGCATTGCGCGCCGCACAGCCGAAAGACCTTGACGCTTCGGAGATCGAGGTGCGTCTCGGCGCAACGTGGATCGACAAAAAGTACATTCAGCAGTTCATGTTCGAGCTGCTGGAGCCGCCTGTGTATGCCCGCCGCTCCTTGGAGGTCAACTACTCGGAGTTCACGGCGGAGTGGAACATCTCCGGCAAGAACAGCATCCCCTACAACGACATCAACGCCCGCATGACCTACGGCACCGACTGCGCCAACGCCTACAAAATCCTTGAAGATACGCTGAACCTGCGGGACGTGCGCATCTACGACACCATAAGGGACGCGGACGGAAAGGAAAAACGTGTCCTCAACAGTAAGGAAACCACCCTCGCCCAGCAGAAGCAGCAGGCCATCAAGGAGGCGTTCCGTGACTGGATCTGGCGCGACCCCGACAGGCGGCGGGAGCTGGTGCAGCTCTACAATGAGCGCTTCAATTCTACCCGTCCCCGGGAATATGACGGCAGGCATCTGATCTTTCCGGGCATGAATCCTGAGATCACGCTGCGGGAGCATCAGCGAAACGCCATCGCCCACGACCTCTACGGCGGCAACACGCTCCTTGCCCATGAGGTGGGCGCGGGCAAGACCTTTGAGATGATCGCCGCAGCCATGGAGGGCAAGCGCCTCGGCCTGTGCCAGAAATCCCTCTTTGCCGTGCCGAACCACCTGACGGAGCAGTGGGCCTCGGAGTTCCTGCGGCTCTACCCCTCCGCCAACATCCTTGTGGCCACCAAAAAGGACTTTGAGACACGCAACCGCAAGAAGTTCTGCGCCCGCATTGCCACCGGCGACTATGACGCCGTTATCATCGGCCACAGCCAGTTTGAGCGCATCCCCGTGTCCAGAGAGCGGCAGGAACGGCTCTTGCAGGAGCAGATATGGGAGATCGAGGACGGCATTGCAGAACTCAAGGCCAGCCGCGCCGAGCGCTTTACCATCAAGGAGCTGGAGCGCACCAAGAAAAATCTGGAAACCAAGCTGCAAAAGCTCCATGACGCCGCCCGCAAGGACGACGTTGTGACCTTTGAGCAGCTCGGCGTAGACCGGCTGTATGTGGACGAGGCGCACAGTTTTAAGAATTTGTTCCTTTACACAAAAATGCGGAATGTGGCGGGGCTTTCCACCACCGACGCCCAGAAGTCCTCGGATATGCTCTTAAAATGCCGGTACATCGACGAAATCACCCACGGCAAGGGCGTTACCTTCGCCACAGGTACGCCAATCTCAAATTCCATGACGGAATTGTATACCATGATGCGGTATTTGCAGCACGATATGCTCAAGCGCAACAGCCTGACCCACTTCGATTGCTGGGCCTCCGCCTTTGGGGAAACCACCACCGCCATCGAGCTTGCCCCGGAGGGTACGGGCTACCGGGCGCGGACGCGGTTTGCCAAGTTCTTTAACCTGCCGGAGCTGATGAACCTGTTCCGGGAGGCGGCGGACATCAAGACCGCCGATCAGCTAAACCTTCCCACGCCCACCGCCATCTACCACACCGAGGTCACACAGCCCACGGCGCTGCAACAGCAGATGGTGCAGGAGCTGTCCGAGCGCGCCGCAAAAGTCCACGCGGGTATCGTAGACGCAAGCACCGACAATATGCTCAAGATCACCTCAGACGGGCGCAAGCTGGGCCTCGATCAGCGCGTCATCAACCCCAATCTGCCGGACGACCCGAACAGCAAGGTCAATCTCTGCGTCAACAACATCCACCGCATCTGGCAGGACGGGCAGACGGAGAAGCTGACGCAGCTCGTGTTCTGCGACCTGTCTACCCCCAAGGGCAAGGCGGCGCAGAGCGGCAGGATCGCCGCGAAAGGCACGGACAGCCCGGAGCTTCACGCGCTGGAGGCTGCCATTGACGCGGAAACCGAACCGGAGGAGCCGCCCTTTACCATCTACGACGACATCCGGGAAAAGCTCGTCGCCAGAGGAATCCCCCGCGAGCAGATCGCATTCATCCATGAGGCGAATACGGAAGTCCGAAAGAAGGAGTTATTCGCAAAGGTGCGCTCCGGTCAGGTGCGCGTCCTCATGGGCAGCACCTTCAAAATGGGCGCTGGCATGAACGTGCAGGATCGGCTTGTGGCACTCCACGACCTCGACTGTCCGTGGCGGCCGGGCGATCTGGAGCAGCGCAGCGGGCGCATCATCCGGCAGGGCAACCGCAACAAGGAGGTACACATCTACCGCTACGTCACGGAATCCACCTTCGACGCCTACCTCTGGCAGACGGTGGAAAACAAGCAGAAATTCATCTCCCAGATCATGACCTCAAAATCCCCGGTGAGAAGCTGTGAGGACATTGATGAGGCGGCGCTCTCCTATGCCGAGATCAAGGCGCTGTGCGCCGGAGACGAGCGCATCCGTGAAAAAATGGACCTCGACGTGGACGTGGCGCGGCTGCGGCTGATGAAAGCCAATCACCAGAGCCAGCAGTACCGTTTGGAGGACAACATCCTGCGGCATTTTCCGGCGCAGATCGAGGAAAACAAAGGCTTCCTCTCCGGCTTTGAGGCGGATATGAAAATGCTGGAACAGCATCCCCACCCCAAGGACGGCTTTGCGGGCATGGAGGTCAAGGGCGACTTACTCACCGATAAGGACAATGCCGGTGCTGCCATTCTGGAGGCGTTCAAGGACGCAAAGGGCTTGGAAAGTGTTCCCATCGGCAGCTATCGTGGCTTTTCCATGTCTCTGACTGTGGAAAACTTCGGCAAGGACTTCATTCTCACCCTCAAGGGGAAGATGAGCCACCGGGTAGAGCTGGGCAAGGACGCGAGGGGCAACCTTGTCCGCATCGACAACGCCCTCGCCCAGATGCCGGAGCGGTACAAAACGGTGCAGGGCAGGCTTGAAAATGTGCAGGCGCAGCTTGCGACGGCCAAGGCGGAGCTGGGCAAGCCGTTCCCGCAGGAGGCGGAGCTGAAAGAAAAATCCGCGCGGCTGGCGGAGCTGAACGCAGAACTGAACATCGACGACCGGACGCCATTGGAACAGGCGGCGGAGAATGTGGTGGCGAAACGCCCCTCCGTCCTCGGCAAGCTGAAAGCGCCCTGCGTCCACGGCGCTGGGGAAAAGAAAAAATCTCATGAACAGGAGGCAAGATGAGTATGAACGAAGAACTGAAAAACACCCTCATGGACAAGCTCTCGCGGGAGCAGGACAAATACCGGGACTGGCTGAAAGGCCAGCCCCCGGAGGAAATCCTCCATCACAGCTATGAATACACCGTGCGGGAGGATATTTTGATGAGCATGGAGGAGCTGACGCTCAGCGAGGCGGAAACGCGGGCGCTGCTGCTGTCCCCCTCGCCCATGGCGATCCTCTATGATAAATTCTCCGATCTGGAAACCGGCTACATGGACACGATCCGCGACAGCATCGAGGACACGGCAAAGGACGAAGCAAAAAAGCTCCGTGAGCTGCCGGTTTATCCCTATCCCGCCGATCACGCGCGGGAGAATGGGGAGCTGGACGTTTACCGCGCGTCCTTCCGCGCCAATGTGAGCTGTAAGGAGGCCATTGAAGCCGCCATCCGGGAGCACTACCGGGACAACCGGCTGGACGCTGGGGCGGCGGTGGGACAGGTGTCGGAGCAGTTCGGGCAGGAGCGGATGCTCTACGTCCTCGCCGCCACCGTCCGCCATTTTGATTACGACGGACGTATCTCGCGGGACAACAAGCGCTGGGCGAATACCATCCCTGTCTACGAAAACAAAGACGGCATGGGCGGCGACCGCTCGGTGCAGTTTGTGGTAAGCTCACATCCCGGTCTGACGGATTTGTTTCTCACGGGGGCGCGGCGTGAGCAGCCCCTCACAGCCGACGAGATCAAAGCGGAGGCGGCGCGGCTGCTGGGCAAGCTGCAAGAGCCTGTGCAGCCCAACAGCCCAAACGGGACGCATTTCATGGCAGAGGTGTCCCGTGACTTCATGGAACGCGCCGGAGGAAAGGACACGGCGGCGCTGCAAAAGCTGCTGCCCTTTTCCTCCCTTGCTCTCACGACCCTCAAAGGCCGCAGGGGCGTGTTTGCCGTCATCTCCAAGGAGGAGGACCGCACACAGCCGCTCCGCTGCCGAAAGCCCTCCGTCCGCTCCAAGCTGCAACAGGCGGCGGCGGAGCAGAAGCAGCCTGCCGCAAAGAAGAAGGATCTGGAGCTGTGACATGGCAAAGCGGAAACGGGACATACAACTCAAAGTCCGCGTGACGCCGGAGGAACGGGCGATGATCGAGGCGAAGATGGCGCAGCTCGGTACGACCAATATGGCGGCGTTTATGCGCAAAATGGCCATTGACGGGTATGTGGTGAAGCTCGACCTGCCGGAGCTGCGGGAGCTGGTGTCGCTGCTGCGGTATTCGTCCAACAACCTCAATCAGCTTGCGCGGCGGGTGCATGAAACAGGGCGCGTTTACGCCGCGGATATGGATGATATACTCCAAAATCAGGAGCGGATCTGGCAGGCGGCAAGCCGTATCCTGTCCCGGCTTGCCGCCATCAAATAAAGGGGTATATATCCCATGCAGGGCGGCTTGCTGCGAGGTAAGCCGCCCCTGCTTTTTTGTGGTCCGGCATCCTTGCAGGGCATGGCAGCTTCCTGTATGCTGAAAGCAGAAATAAACAAAACTGGAGGGATATTGATATGCGTTTCCTTTTGAAAATCCTCTTTGCACCCATCCTTGCGGTGCTTGCCGTCGTCACATGGTTTTTCGTGTTCGTCGTCAGCCTGTCCAGCGGCATCCTCTGCATCCCCGCCGCCATTCTCGGCTTCTTCGGTCTGTTCATCCTCTTTGTGGATTCCGTCAGCTACGGCGCGGGGCTGCTGGTGATCGCGTTCCTCATAAGCCCCTACGGACTGCCCATGCTGGCGGGCTGGCTGGTGGCAAAGCTCCATGTCCTGCGCTACGCGATTCAGGGCAGGATTTACGGGTAGCATCGTTTTTAGAAACGCGCAAAACATTTCGAAAAGCTATATTTTTGTGCAATTTCAGAAACGCCATATTACACAGCAAGCGCGGGGCGATATGCTCCGCGCTTGTATTGTTTATTCGATCTCGTAGTCCTCGCTGTCGTCGGCCTCGCCGGTGGTGCAGGTGAAGCACAGGTACGTCCCTGTTACGCCGCTGCCTGCCGCCCAGATGGGTGCGCCGCAGATCATGCACCTTGCGCCGCTTTTCTTGGCGGCAAGGGCCTCCCGCAGCGAGGCGATCAGCTCCTTGCGGTTGGTATCCTTGTTGTTTTTTACTACGCCGTCCGCAAATTCTTCAATGGAAATATAGGTGAACATATCAGTCCTCCGTTTTGACCGCAACATATTTTTGATTGCGGCTGTTGGGCTTGTCGGGAATGGTCATGCGAAGCTGTCCGCTTTCCAGCAGGGGCTTGAGGTGTGCTTTAATAAAATGGTTCTTGTTTTTCAGTCCACACATGGTCATGATTTCTTCACGGCTTTTAGGCTGCGCACAGAAAGCCAAAATCGTTGCGACTGTGCTGGTGTCTGTGGTGCTATCTGTGGTGGTGACTGGTGTGGTGCCACCACAGTTGCCGCCTAACTTCGTATTCCGAATCGTGGCATAGAGCATGAACGCCTCTACTTTGTATTCCGGCTGCGGCAGACCGGCGGCCTCCATGACCTCATAGAGCCGGTCTACACCCTCGCCGAACTCCTGCACATATTCGTACTCATGCAAAAACTGCGCGATTTTCGGGTTGCGGGAAAAGTGAACGTGACGCATATTGTTCAGCCGCACGATTCCCGGCAGAGTGCCGGGGCTTTCCACAGTAATCCGGTCGTCGAACATCTTGATTTGGATGTCGGTCCCTTTGATGCTGTAATCGCGGTGCGCAACGGCATTGATGATAAGCTCCTTCCACGCGAACTCCGGGTATTCCGGCTCCGTGACAAAGCGCGTATCCGCGCCGAGGTAGGTGCGCTCCTTGATCTGGCTTCCCACAAACTCCAGCGCTTTCTCTGTCACCTGAAGGATGCGCCCCTCAAACATCACGTCCTTGATGACGTTCATCCTTGCGCCGACCCTTGCCTCCGTTCCTTCGTAACGCACGAAGCGGATACGAGCGCGGGGAAAGAAGTGCTTCGGATTTTTGCCGAACAGCAGCATGGCCGCCGCGCTGACTTCCTCTTTTCCGCTTCTTTCGGAGAGAAATTCCTTGTTCTCTCGGAGGTATTCCTCCGGGCTTTTCCGATAGCCGATCCTTGAAGTAAACTCCCTGACAAAGCCGAGGTCAAGGTCGTCCAGCCCTGCATCGGGAACCGGCGTGTCTTCAAAATACCGCGTTCCCTTTGCATACATAAGCTGCAAGCGCTCCTCAAAATTCAGCTTCTTGGATTTGTCCCCGACACGGAAGAAAACCTCGTCCGCCTGATTCGCGTGAAGGTCGCTGCTCTGCAAGACTTCGATCAGCAGGATGTGGTCGGGCTTTCCGTTCCTGTTGGTGCAGGACAGCCGCTCCGTTTCCACCCGCACGGAGGGCTTGCAGAAGTCAAACGGCGCGCGCAGCAGCTCATTGATATTCTCTGCGTAGCTGTCAATTCCGGTAATTGTTCCGTCGTCCTCTACGCCAACAGCGATCACGCCACCGTCCGCGTTGGCAAATGCAATCAGGTGAACGGCAAGGGCTTTCGCGTC
>OGMC01000638.1_pt1 | contig 9953 bp, 10 predicted proteins | sample 1573011 | NCBI WGS metagenome assembly OGMC01 (sample SAMEA2581888, study PRJEB24529) | metagenome | biome: Human gut stool | place: China | collected 2011
TTATCGCTCGGACGGGTCCAAGAAATTTCCGCACGACGCAGGCTGCCAATGATCAGTTGTGAAGCGGCCATTTCAAAGCCGGCTTCACGGCAAACCTTGATAATACCCGTAACCAAATCAGTATCACGCTGCAAGCGAGCCATAGCAACCCGCCCAGCCTCAGCAGGAACGACCTTCACTCTTGCTTTCTCTTCCATCTTGTTCTCCTCTCTGTCCGATCACACTCCCAGCCCGTCTGCTGAAAATGCCGATCATTTCAGTCTCTTTATTTTCCTACAGCCTGTTTTACAGCTGCCACAATATCCTTAGGCAGCGTGCGGCACAGATCCTCCAAATGCGGAGTCATCGGGATGGGAACAAACGGCGCACCGATACGAACAATAGGTGCTTTTAGGTTAGAGAACGCCTCCTCCGCAATTGTGGCAGAGAGCTCTGCACCGAAACCGCACTGCTTAACTGCCTCATGCGCGACAACGACGCGGCCGGTCTTTTTGACCGACGCAAGGACCGTCTCCTTATCCCACGGGGACACAGTCCGCAGATCGATGACCTCTGCGTCAATGCCCTCCTTGGCAAGCTCCTCTGCCGCCGTCAGCGCACGACTGACCATAACGCCGTAGACCACTATGCTGACGTCCTTCCCCTCACGGGCGATACGTGCCTTACCGATGGGAATGGTGTACTCTTCGTCCGGCACCTCGCCCTCCATTTTGAAGAGCGTCTTATGCTCAAAGAACATGACCGGATTGTCGTTGCGAATGGCAGTCTTGAGCAGGCCCTTGCCCTCGGCAGGGCTGGAGGGAATGACTACCTGTAGGCCGGGCATATGCGCAAACCACGCCTCCAGACAGTCGGTATGATGTGCGCCCTGCATCTTCAGGATACCGTCGGGACAACGCACGACCATATGCACCTTACCCTGTCCGCCAAACATATAACGAGACTTCGCTGCCTGATTGGTCAGCTCATCCATGCATACGGGAAGGCAGTTAGAGAAGCGCATATCAATGACAGGACGCATTCCCGCCAAGGCCGCGCCGACGGCGCTTGCCACAATAGCAGTCTCGGAGATCGGTGCGTCAAGCACACGGCTCTGATCGCCGACGGCCTCGCCGAGACCAATATAATGGCCCATGGAGCCACCGTTCCCGATGATGTCCTCCGCCATCGCGTAAACGGACGGGTCGCGGAGCATCTCCTCTTTCATCGCTTCCCAAGTTGCCTGCTTATATGTCTTAATGCTCATGTTCCGTCCCCCTTAGTCGTACATATCCGTAAACAGCTCCGAAGCATCGGGATACGGGCTGTCAATGGCAAATTGCTTCGCCTCTTCGATCATAGCGTCGACCTTTGTCTGCACAGCGTCAAAATCAGCCTGCTCCAGCCAGCCAGACTTCAGGCAACGGCGTTCAAAGTTCTTAATGCAGTCGTCCGCTTCCCAGCGAGCCTTTGCCAATGCCGGATCACGGTAGCGCTGTCCATCCCCTACGATGTGGCCGAAAGGACGATGTGTCTGGCATTCAAGGAAGCCACAGCAATTACCCTCGCCATTGCGAGCACGCTTGGCAAGGCGCTGCATTCCGTCGTAGACTTCAAAGAAGTCATTTCCATTGACTACATAGCTGTCCATACCGTAGCCAAGCGCGCGCTTGGACAGATCCATTACTGCCTGCTGTCCGCCGGTCTTATGCGGCGTGGAGCAGGCGATCCCATTGTTTTCGCAGACAAAGATCACCGGCAGATGCCATGCCGCCGCCATGTTGGCCGCCTCATGGAACGTGCCTCGGTTGGATGCGCCGTCACCGAAGAACACGACAGAGATCGCGCCGGTCTTTTGATAACGAGCCGCCAGCGCTGCGCCGACCGCGAGGCCGAAGCCGCCGCCAACGATACCGTTCGCGCCCAGCATACCAACGCTGAAATCCGCGATATGCTGCGAGCCGCCCTTTCCCTTGCAGGAACCGGTGGCCTTGCCGTAAAGCTCCGCCATCATCGGATTAAGCTCAGCACCCTTTGCAATGGTGTGTCCATGGCCGCGATGCGTACTTTCAATGTAATCCTTGCGTTCAAGGCATGCACAAACGCCGGTCGCAACCGCTTCCTCGCCAACATAAACATGCACATTGCCCAGTATTTCACCGGCCTCGCGGGCACGCTTTGCCTCAAGATCGAATTTACGGATCTTGACCATAGTTTCGTAATGCTTAAGAAGCTCTTCTCTGGTAAACATAGACCCTCCTCAGAATCTAATTTTGTATACATTATAGTATTCTTTTAAAAAGATAGCATACTTTCCCTATCTGATTCAACTCTTTTTTGCATTTTCTTCTCTTTTCAGCAAAGAGGCGAAATCATCTCTCTTTTTTTGCTATATTTGACATTATACCGTCAAATCAAGTGTAGCTGTTTAAGCGCAAATATCCACACAAATAAAGTTGGGCAGGACATCAGCGAGGTCGTCACAACCAACTGTCCGGTCAATTCATAATCACTATTGTATACCTGCGCCATCGAAAACGCTGTCGTGGCGACCGGGGTCGCACCACACAGAAGAATAACTGCCAGTTCATCGCCGCGGAAGCCGAAAAAGACAGCGCATCCGACCGTAATCAGCGGTACAATGATCAGCCTCATTATGTTCCCAAACAACAGCCGCCGAAGATTCTTCCCCACCTCAGAGAAATCAAACGAAGCGCCAAGTGTCAGCAAGGCCATCGTCATTCCAGTCTTTCCCAGCGATGCGACTGCGCTTTCCACAGCAGACGGCAGCCGCAAGCCTATGAAACGAACAAGGATTCCGCTGCCCGCCCCGATAATCAGGGGGTTCTTCAGCACATTCCTCAGCGCCGTCCCGATGGACACCTTTCTTCCGCTGCAAAGCTCTAATGCACTAACCGCAAGGACATTATAAAGCGGCACCAGAATCGAAACAGCAATCGTCATAAGGGCCACACCGTTCGCGTCTGACAGCACCTCCATCAGGGCAATACCGACAATTGCCACATTCGTCCGGTAGGCATCCTGCCAGTAAGCCCCCCTCGTGCGAGGATCTTTGACCGCATGTCGGAAAATCAAGCCGGCCGTAATATAGATAAATAGTGTGGCGCCAAGCAAATAAGCGATCAGCCTTGGGGAAAAAGCGCGGTTAAACTCAGCCGAATAAACATTATGAAACATCTGAACGGAGAGCAGCACCGTAAAGCTGAAACGATTGATGTACGGATAAGTCCCCTCAGGGATCACTCTCCGCATTTTTGCAATATAGCCAACTGCCAGACAGATAAAAACAGGAATGACACAGTTGACCGCTACAATCAGGTTTTCCATAATATCCTCCTATCCGCGCCTGCTTCCGCCACATAAAAAGGAGATTGCCAGAGGGCTCGGTCTTTGCGGCTGAGCCCTCTGGCTCTGCGCAAGTCAGGAAAGGGAAAATGTTCTCACCGGTTCGATGTATGTATCGCGCGGCCCTCTGCCTGAAGGGCAGCCTCGCGCATGGTTTCCGTGACCGTGGGGTGCGAGTGAATGGTCGAAATGATCTCGTCCAGCGTCATCTCTTCGGCGATGGCCAGCGCACCCTCAGCAATGAGATCGGTGGCTCGGGGACCAATGATGTGCATACCGAGGATCTCACCGTACTGCTTTCCGGCAATAATCTTCACAATGCCCTCACCGCCATTGAGGATCAGCGCCTTGCCGTTGGCGGCCATGGGGAACTTGCCGACCTTATAGTCGATGCCCTGCGCCTTGCACTGCTCCTCCGTCAGGCCGACGGAAGCGGCCTCCGGCTCGATGTAGACGCAGGTGGGATTCGTGCGCTCATCGTAGACCGACGGGATCCCCATGATGTTCTCCGCCGCGACCTCGCCCATCGCCGACGCGGTGTGCGCAAGCTGGGCGTGACCGAACACGCAGTCGCCGATGGCGTAGACGCCGGGAACGCTGGTCTCCATCTTCTCGTTGACGAGGATGCGGCCACGGTCATTATCGAGCTCACCAGCCTCCAGATCAAAGGACGCCGTGTTGGCGCGGCGGCCGATAGCGACCAACACCTTCTCCGCCTCAAAGGCGACCGTCTTGCCGGTCTTGTCCTTGCAGACGACCTTTGCGCCGACAGGAGAGGTCTCTACGCTCTGCACAGGGCACTCAAGATGAAACTCCATGCCCATCTTCTTCATATGAGCAACGCCGATCTTGGTCAGGTCGCCGTCGAGCATGGGGAGCATATGGTCCATGGCCTCGACCACAGTGATCTTCGTACCGAACGCGGCATAGGCGCACGCCAGTTCGAGACCGATCACACCACCGCCGATGACGACCATGCTCTTAGGCAGCTTTTCCAAACTGAGCGCGCCGGTCGAGTCGATGCAGTTGGGATTTTCCTTGAGGCCGGGGATCGGCGGCTGGGCGTTGACCGAGCCGGTCGCAACGATGATCGCGTCGGCGGTCATCTCTTCGCTTGTACCATCTGTTTTCTTCACAGAGAGCTTGCCGGGAGCCGTGAACCTCGCCTCGCCGTCGATCTTCGTGACCTTGTTCATCTTGAATAGGCCCGCGATGCCGCTCGTGAGCTTCTTGGATATCTCATTTTTGTGCGCAATGACCTGCTGGAAATTGACCTTTACATTGTCAACCTCAATACCGATATCCTTGCCCTGATTCTTGATATCCTCGACCAGCTCCGCGCTGTGAAGCAGGCACTTGGTGGGGATGCAGCCGATGTTCAGGCAGGTACCGCCAAGGTGCTCACGCTCAATGACGGTCACCTTTGCGCCGAGCTGAGCAAGCCGGATCGCCGCAACATAGCCGCCGGGGCCGCCGCCGATAACAATGACCTTCTTCTCGCCGACCGGCTTGACCGATGCGGCAGGAGCCGCGGGCGCAAAGGGGACCGCGGGCGCCGCGGCAGCGCCGCCGACCTGTTCACCCGCTTGACCGATATAGCCGAGCAGGCCCTTGACCGGAACATCCTCGCCCTCCTGAGCGACGATCTTGAGAAGTACACCGTCGTGTTCACTAGTGACCTCGTTGGTGAGCTTATCTGTGGTGATCTCCAGGATCGCCTCGCCGGCTTTGACCGCGTCACCCTCGTGCTTGAGCCAACTGGATACTGTGCCTTCTTCCATCGTCAGTCCCAGCTGGGGCATAATAATCTCAAAAGCCATACGTTTGCCTCCCTTAGAGAAGAATGTTCATCGGGCTTTGCAGCAGATCGCGCAGGTCCATAATAAACTTTGCCGCGACCGCGCCGTCGATCAAACGGTGATCATACGTAAAGGACAGGCGCATGACCTGATGCTTGCTGATATTGCCCTCGTCATCCATGACCAGCTCATCCTGGATCGCGCACACGCCGAGGATACCGGCATCGGGCTGATTGACGATCGGCGTGAAGGTCTCGATGCCGAACATGCCGAGGTTGCTGACCGAGAAGGTTGAGCCCTTGTACTCATCCGTGGTGAGCTTATTCTCCTTTGCGCGAGTCGCAAGATCCTTCGCCTTAGCAGCAAGCTCGTCGAGACCCATCTTATCCGCGTCGCGGATAACGGGGACGATCAGACCGGCGTCAAGCGCGACGGCCATGCCGAGATTAACATGAGCACGCTGAATGACCTGACCGTTATCATAGCTGACCAGCACCTCGGGATGTGCGCGCAGCACTTTTGCCGTCGCCTTGAGAATAAGATCGTTAACGGAGAACTTCTTGCCCGCGGTTTCGATGAGAGACTTGCGGAACTTCATCAGCGCCGTGACATCGACCTTGGTATTCTGCGTAACAGGCGGGATCTCGGTGTGAGACTGGAGCATACGCTCGGCAACGACCTTGCGCATACCGCTGAGCTTGGCGATCGTATCGCCCTCCATAAGCTCGAGGCCGCCCTTTTTCGCCGCAGGAGCCGCGGCTGGGGCAGCAGCGGGAGCCGCCGCCGGAGCGGACTTCCGCGCTTCGGCCGCAGCGTAAATATCCTTGGCAACAATGCGGCCGGAGGGACCGGAACCAGTAAGCGCGGAATAATCCACGCCCATATTTGCCGCAAGCTTGCGCGCAAACGGAGAAATACGGATACGCGCACCGCCGGCAGATACCGCGGCGGGAGCAATTACAGCCGCGGAGGCAGCAGCGGGAGCCACCGCTTCGACGGGCGCCGCAGCCGGAGCGGCCGCGCCGCCGACCTGCTCGCCGGCTTCGCCGATATAGCCGAGCAGGCCCTTGACGGGGATATCCTCGCCCTCCTGTGCGACGATCTTGAGCAGCACGCCGTCGTGCTCGCTCGTGACCTCGTTGGTGAGTTTATCTGTCGTGATCTCAAGGATAGCCTCGCCGGCCTTGACAGCATCCCCCTCATGCTTGAGCCAACCGGATACTGTGCCTTCTTCCATCGTCAGTCCCAACTGGGGCATAAGAATTTCGTAAGCCATGCGATCCCCTCCTTACTGATTGAGCACGCGCTTGACCGCGGCGACGATGTCCGCCGGATGCGGGAAGTTCTGATCCTCCAGCACGGGACTGAACGGAGAAACAATGTTCAGACCGCACACGCGCTCGACCGGAGCATCCAGCTCGTCGAGCAGCTCCTCCGCGATCTGCGCGGAGATCTCGCCGGCGTAGCTGCCGCGCTTGACCTCTTCGCAGACGATGACGACGCGGTGCGTCTTGGAAACGGACGCCTTGATGGCCTCCCAATCCAGCGGCACGAGCGTTCTCAGGTCGAGCACCTCGACATCAATGCCCTCCTGCGCAAGCGTTTCCGCCGCCTCAAGCGAGAAATTGACCTCACGGGACCAGGAGATGATCGTCAGGTCCTTGCCTTCACGCTTGATCTTTGCCTCACCGAGAGGAATGGTATATTCGCCCTCGGGGATCTCTTCCTTATGGGCGTAAAGCAGCTTGTGCTCAAGGAACACGACGGGATCGTCGTCGCGGATTGCCGTCTTCAGCAGACCCTTGGCATCCTCGGCGGAGCCGGCCGGACCCCATCGGCGCGCGCAGTACCATAGGAACATTGCACTGTCCGCCGGTCATATAACGGATCTTTGCCGCCTGATTGAACAGGGGATCCGCGCACTCGGTGGCGAAGTCGTCATACATCAGCTCGACGACCGGGCGCATACCACGGACCGCCGCGCCGACCGCCATACCGACAAAGCCCTCTTCGGAGATCGGCGTGTCGATCACGCGGTTGGGGCCGAACTCCTCCAGAAAGCCCTTGGTAATGGCAAAGACATTGCCCATGACGGCCATATCTTCGCCCATAATGAACACCTTTTCGTCGCGAAGCATTTCTTCATGCAGCGCTTCGCCGATCGCCTTGCTGACCGTGATCTTCTTGCTCATCTTGCCACGCACCTTTCATTATCGCTCACATACATATCGTCCAAAACGGTCGCGGGATCGGGATAGGGCGACTCGTCGGAGAACTTGACCGCCTCATCCATCTCCGCCTTCGCTTCCTGATGGATCTGAGCCAGCTCCTCTTCCTTGACGCCCATCGCCTTGAGACGCGCGCCCAGCTTGTCGATCGGATCGTTCTTCAGTGCCTCTTCCATGTATTCCGCCGGACGGTAGACCGCGGGATCGCCGCAGTAGTGGCCCTGATAACGGAACACCTTTGCCTCGAGGACATAGGGGCCCTTGCCGCTGCGCGCATGCTCCATCGCCTTGCACATAGCCTCGTACACCTCGACGGGATCTGTGCCGTCAACAACGGCATACTCCACGCCGTAGGCCGCCGCGCGGGTCGCAAGGTCGGGCGTGTTGGTCACACGGTGGATCTCGGTGGAAACACCGTAGCAGTTGTTTTCAATAAACCACACGACCGGCAGCTTCCACGCCGCCGCCATATTCAGAGACTCGTGGAACGTGCCCTCATTGGTCGCGCCGTCGCCAAAGCAGCCGACCGTCACCGCGCCATCTCCCATGATCTTGGAGGCCAACGCGCTGCCGCAGGAAATGGGCTGACCGGCGCCGACAATGCCGTTAGCGCCCAGATGGTTCATCTTCTTCATGTCCGCGATGTGCATGGAGCCGCCCTTACCTTTGCAATAGCCGGTCTCCTTGCCGAACAGCTCCGCCATCGCGAGCTTGGCGTCCGCGCCGCGCGCGATCGCATGACCGTGACCACGATGAGTGGATGTAAAATAATCCTGCGGGCCGATGGCGGCGAACGCGCCTGCCTCGGCGCCCTCCTGGCCGATGCTCAGATGGATGTTGCCCGCGAGCATACCCTTGGTAAAGCATTCCGCCGCGTGCTCCTCGAATGAGCGGATCCGCACCATCGTGCGGTAAAGATTGAGCAGCATCTCCTTCGGATACTTCTCTTCGGGCAGATTTTTCTTCTTGTTCAAAATCTTCACGCCTTTCTCAAATTATATTCGTGTCGTTTTTACAGCTGCTGCGGTGCAAGCAGCGGTACGCCGAGCTCATTGTTGTACTTGCGCCGCATATCAATGCCTTCGACCTCCGCGATCACGGCATCCAGCGTCAGCAGCACCTTCGTGCCCTCGACCAGATGGCCGCCGTGCGCGTTGCCGTGGCGGTCGCACAGGTCCATATGGACATGGAGGTTGATGGTGCCCTCATCATCGTGGCAGATGATGCCGGACGCGCTGGTCAGCTCGACCGGACCGGTCAGATGCAGCGTCTCGCCGTAGCCATAGCCCGCCTTGATTGGCATTTCGACCACGTCGCAGAACTGCGGAGACTGAAGACTGCCGATTGCGCTGAGGATCACGCCGTTCGTGATATTGTGCTCTCTGCACGCCTCCTCAAGGCTGAGGAGCACATCCGCGCCCGGGCGCAGACGCACAACGATGACGCGTCCGAGCTTTCCCTGGGCCATTTCGATATAATCGCTCATTTCTTTACTCTCCTAATCACAATAAATTGTTCTACCGGCATGATGGTAAGCTGGTAATACCATCAAGCCTTGAAAAATTTCCGCGCCGCGCGCGGAGCTCACAAGAAATGGTATATTGGTTGGATGGTATTACCGCTTCATCTTTGTATACAAAATAGCACACATTACATAAATAGTCAAGCGTGCCGTTTCATTTTCTTTGCTTTGCTGAAATAGCAAAGAAATATTTGTCTGCTTTTCACAATTTGCATCGCATACAAGAACACACCCACCTTCGGCGGGTGTGTTTCAGAAATCAAGTTAAGGGATCGGCGGCTCCTCCTCGCCCATGCTGCGTCCGGGATACTTCTCAGAAAACTCGTCCACAATGGCAAGATGGCGGGACATTTCAAGCTGGGCACGCTCCACGTCACGATCGCATACGGCCTGATAGATCGCATAGTGAGACTGCTGCGTGCGCTCCTGATAATCCGGCAGATCCCAGAAGCGGATACGGACGTCGGCGATCAGATTGTTGACCAAATGGATCGTCGCGGCCAGCATGGAATTGTGACTCGCTACGGCGAGAGAGTCATGGAACTCCACATCATATTCGTATTTGCTTGGGTTCTCTTTCAGATGCTCGACCGCTGTTGCCATCGCCGCAATGTCCTCGTCCGTCGCACGCTCGCAGGCAAGCTTGACGATACCGACCTCTATGACCTGTCGGAACTCATTGAATGTCCTGCGCGTGTCCATTTGGTTCGCGCTTTCAATCCAGGTACGGACTTTTTGAATAAAGTCCGCATTGCGCAGCAGGACCTTCCGGTTTCCGCGGCTCTCGATCGCCCCAAGAAACTCCAGCCGCGGCCCACGCCGAGACTTTCGGCAAGCTCGCGCTCACTGGGAAGCTCCTCCCCCACATGAATGTGTCCTGCCTCAATTGCTCCGATGAGCGACTGCATGATAAGCTCGGGTATTTTAGGCGATGTGTTCTGTATTTTATCCAACTGCATAATTCTGTCCCATCTTTTCATTCAAGCTTTGACTGCACACAGCAGAGATAACGCTTTTATCATACTACTCTGCCCTCCGCGCCTCTGTCAAGCGGCATCC
>OGMC01000648.1_pt1 | contig 9858 bp, 8 predicted proteins | sample 1573011 | NCBI WGS metagenome assembly OGMC01 (sample SAMEA2581888, study PRJEB24529) | metagenome | biome: Human gut stool | place: China | collected 2011
GATCTACACTTTTTCCCTCCAGCTTGTCCTCGTATTCCTGCTTTTGTGCGGTATCGTCAAACAGGTTTGCCACAAGGCCCACACCGGCCCGCAGCACCGTGATAAACCCGATGAGCACCAGCACCGTGATCAGCAGACCCAAGGTCTGCCGCCAGCGGCGGCGCTTGATCCGGGCGTGTTCTTCCGGGGTGATCGTATTTTTCATTGGTCTGAGTCTCCCAAAGTTTTTAGTCTACCCAACAGTATACCACATCCGGCCGCAGAGTGCAAAACCTGTACCGGTGGTTTTTTTGTGAAAGCAGGCTTTTTATTCCCAGTCCTTCCATATTTCGGGCTGGTAGCCCACAGTGGCCTTGCGGCCGTTGCGCACGATGGGGGTCTTGAACAGCTGCTGATTTTCAAACAGCTTATCTTCTTTCTGCCAGTCCACCAGTGCATCCAGCAGCGCAAGGGTCTGCTTGTCCTTTGCTGCCGGATTTACCAGCGCTTCCCAGCCGCCCAAGGCGCGCGCCACGTTATCAAACTCGCCCCGGCTCATACCCTTTTCCTTCAGGTCGATCATCTGGAATTTTATGCCGCGCTCCTTGAAATAGCGCTGCGCCTTTTTGGTATCAAAGCACTTGCTCGTGCCAAAGATCTGGATATTCATCTTCTCTCCTCCTGCCGGTTTCCGGCGGTCTTATTGTACCACACCGCAAACCGCTTGCATAGGCATAATTTGCGGCAAAACGGGCAATGCTTTCCGCAAGGAGGTGTTTGCATGAACGCATTCGTAGACCCTGAACTGTGCATCGGCTGTACCCAGTGCGCCGGGCTGTGCCCCGCAGTGTTCCGCATGGAGGGAGTTCTGGCTGTGGCAGAGCCCGGCCCCATCCCGCCGGAGGAGGTGCCGCAGGCCGTCACCGCAGCCCAGAGCTGCCCGGTAAGCGCCATCCGCATTGAGGAATAAGCCCGGCATCGGTAAGGCTGCTGCACAGCTTGTGCGGCAGCTTTTTTGCGGCAGGACGATTTGAAATGCCCTTCGCTTTGCTCTGGGCATAGGCAGCGGAAGAACATTATAAATGATGCGATTGTCACGGCTTACGAGCCGTGACAATCGCATTTTTACGAGAGACGGCATCACGAAAAGCAGCCACTTCTCTTTTTTGCGCAAAAAGCTCCCGCGCGGTGCGGTTTTGTGCTATACTATAAGGTGTGAAATTACGCAACGGAGGAACTGCATTATGCGTTTACTGGTCATTGACGGCAACAGCATTGCCAACCGCGCTTTTTACGGCATCAAGCTGCTGACCACCAAGGACGGACGTTATACCAACGCCATCTATGGCTTTTTGAACATTCTGCTCTCCCTGCTCAAGGAGTGCCAGCCGGACGAGGTGGCTGTGGCTTTTGACCTGAAAGCCCCCACCTTCCGGCATAAAATGTACGATGGCTACAAAGCCACCCGCCACGCCATGCCCGAGGAACTGGCGCAGCAGATGCCGGTGCTCAAACAGCTGCTGGCAGACCTTGGCTACCGCACCGTTACCGCCGAAGGCTGGGAAGCGGACGATATTCTGGGTACACTGGCTGCTGCCTGCGCCGCCCGGAAGGACGACTGTTTCCTTGCCACCGGAGACCGCGACAGTCTGCAGCTGGTGAGCGAGAGCACCACCGTGCTGCTTGCTGCCACCGTAATGGGGCGCAGCAAGACCGTGGTGATGGACGAGGACGCCATTCAGGAAAAATACGGCCTTGCGCCCAAGCAGCTTATTGAGGTGAAGAGCCTGATGGGCGATACCTCAGATAACATCCCCGGCGTCAAGGGCATCGGCGAAAAGACCGCGCTCTCGCTGGTGCAGACCTTCGGTTCGCTGGAGGGCGTGTACGAGAATATTGATGACAAGCGCATCAAGCCCAAGCAGCGGGAGCACTTGTTAGAAGATAAGCCCATGGCCGAGCTGAGCCACACGCTGGGCACCATCCGCACCGATGCCCCCATCGACACCGCCGAGGGTTCCTACACCGTGGGCGAGGGCAACAAACCCGCCGCCGTGCGGCTTTTGCAGGAGCTGGAGATCCACTCCCTGATCCCCCGGTTCGGGCTGGACGGCGTAGCGCCGGAAGCCGCTGCTGAGGAAGAGGCTGTGGAGCTGCCGGAAGCTGACCTTGCTCCCCTGCCCCTGACCCCCGCCGGGCATTATCTGGTGGCTGCCCGCCCCGCCGTTACCGGCAAGCAGGGCACCCGCAACGTGGTATTGCAGCCGGAAAGCTGGTACGCCGTGCAGGATACTACCGTCTATCCGCTGGAGGACGCCGACCTAGTGCGGCTGCTGGACAACGCCGATGTGACGCTGGATGTGTTCAACTCCGCGCCCCTGTACGCCAAGGCCATGGCTGCCGGCGGCTGGGGCAGCAGCATCGTCTGGGACGGCAAGCTGGCTGCCTATCTGCTGGACGCCTCCGCCTCCCGCCTGCACTGTCAGGAGGTGATCGCGGCGCAGGGTGTCATTCTGGCCGAAAGCTTGGCCAACTGCGGTATTCCGGTGCGAGTAAGCGCCTTTAGCAGCCTGCGGGGCTACACGGTACTGCGGGTGCTGAAAGGCTTTGCGGACAAGAACCGGCAGAACATCTTCCGGTACTTCGCCTCAGGCTGGAACCGAGACGGTCTGGCGCTGCGAGCTGCGGGCGATCTGATTCAGTACGCCCCCGGCCCCGCCCCGCGCCACCTGATGATCCTGCTGACCGATGCCAGCCCCAACGACAGCCGCCGCATTCCGCCCACAGCAGAGAACCCGCTGGGCTGCGCCTACGAGGACGCCGCTGGTGTTACCGATACCGCCGCGCAGGTGCGCACCTTGCAGCGGCAGGGCGTGCGGGTGTCTGCCGTTTTTATGGGCGAGGACAGCAGCGCCGGTGCCGCCGCGCAGATCTACGGCAAAAATATGGCGCGCATCCGCGGCATGGATCAGCTTGCCCGCGCTGCCGGGCGATTGATCCAGAACGAGATCCGGGAGCTTGGCGATTGAAGAAATATAAAATGACCCCTGTGGGAGCAACTTCTGCCTTAGCCGGCATCTCCCGCAGGGGTCATTTTTCACAACCGCTTATCATAAAGCACAACCATGCTTTGAACTTTTGTTTGCTCTATGCCATAAGCTTTTGCAAAATTTTGTCGTTTCGAAGAAACTTGCAGTTGTTTTTTCCTCAAAAGTATGCTATACTACGTTCAGAGAAGTTTTATACAGCCTGTCGGCCCGATCACCCGGCTGGCACTTTTACAACGTATCGCTGTTTGCTTTTTAGGAAGGAGATCAATCATGGACGCTTCCCGTTATTTTGACGCCATGCACAACGCCATGTCCACCCTGCACGCCGGTGCACAGCTGCTGCTCACCATCCGTTTGCAGGACACCTGCGGCAACGATGCCTATCTTGAAGTAAAACAGCTGCCCGGGGAGCAGAGCGCCCTTGTGTGCTACTCCACCATGGGGCGGCGCTGCCTGAATTTTCAGCTGTTCCGCAAGGGCTGGCAGCTGTGCCACAATGCCGATGGGCAGCTGACCGGACGTTTTCCGTCCAGTGCCGACAGCCTGCTCAGCCAGACCGACTTCCGCGCCTACTGCCGGGAGGATCGGCTGGATGCCGCCCGCACCCAGCGCCTTGTGGAGGAACTGGGGCAGCGCGCCGGCACGAACTACGTTGGTATCATCCCGCAGAATGCCCGCACCGGCGCACAGATCACAGTCGAAAGCCACCTCGGCCGCGGCGCACGCTGGAGTTACTGGAGTCAGGACGCTTCCCCCTGCCTGCCGCTGGCCGCAATTTTGTACTGGCTGGCTGATTTTCTGGCCGGGAACGAGCGCCGTGCATTGCAGTCTGACCCGCAGGCCGCCGCACTGGCTGCGCAGTGGCTGGCAAAGGACACCACTGTGTTCTTTTGCCCTTCCCCTGCCCTGACGGTATCCTCTGCGACCAGCCACACTGCCCCGGCTGCACGGCGCACCCGCCCCGCGCCGGTGCCTGCCGCACGCAGCAAGAGTTGGCAGAGCGTTTTGGCTGCTATGGCTGCGGTGTAAGCAAGACATCGTTATTTCAGCATGGTTTACATAAAAGGACGAGTGCATCGGCAAAACCGTGCACTCGCCTTTTTTCTTATTGTCGAACAGCACTAAGCACCCCGCCAACCGTTTCCGGTCAGCGGGGTGCTTGGTGCTTATGGTTTATGGTTCAGCTTACGCTGCACAGCACAGGGAGGAGATCACTCCTCAATGTAGCCGTACTGGAGGTACCAGTAGCCGTAGGGGCTGTGCCAGGTGCCCTTCAGAGAAGAGCTCTGCAGCCAGAATTCGTTGTAGTAAGCAACGGGGATGCAGCCCATATCCTCCATCAGGATGTCCTCAGCCTTGTGCAGCTGTGCAAAGTGCTCGGCGACATCTGCAACCTTGGAAGCCTCCATAGCAGCATCGAAGTCAGGGTTGGAGTACTTACCATCGTTGTTGCCGTTGCCGGAGCAGAACAGCTCGATCATGTTGGAAGGATCGTTGTAGTCCATGACCCAGCCGTTACGGGCAACATCGTACTCGCCGGCACGGCGAGCAGCGGTGAAGGCAGACCACTCCATCTTGCTGATGGTCAAAGTGATGCCCAGATCGCCCCAAGTCTGCTGCAGGTACTCTGCCAGAGGCACATGGTAGCCGGAATCGTTGGTGCTGTACTCGATGGTGGGGTAGCCCTCGCCATTGGGATAGCCAGCCTCTTCCAGCAGCTTCTTAGCCTCGGCCATATTTGCCTCGTAGTCAGCTGCAATGTAGGGAGAACCGCCGTTTGCGTTGTCGTAGAAGTAGCCCTGCGCGTCCACGATGCTAGGGCCGACCAGGTTGGAAGCAGCAGAGTAGGTGCCCTGCATGATGGTGTTGGCAACGTAGTCGCGGTCGATAGCCAGAGCCAGAGCCTTGCGGACCTTGGCATCCTTGAAGGCATCGCGCTGCAGGTTCATGCTGACGTAATAGGTGCCCAGAATGGGGTCAACGTAGAAGTCGCCGCCGTCCTCTGCCTTGGTCAGGCTGGGGATCTCGTCGGTGGGCACGTCCTTGATCAGGACAGCCTCGCCGCTGTTATAAGCAGCGAAGCAAGCGGAAGAGTCCTCCAGCAGCAGCAGGGTGATGCTGTCGGAAACGATCTTAGAGCTATCCCAGCCGCCAACGTAGTTGGGGTTCTTGGACAGAACGATACGCTCGGAGGGGGTCCACTCGGTGATCATGTAGGGGCCGTTGGAGACGAAGGTCTCAGCGGAGGTGCACCATGCATCGCCGTTGGCCTCAACGGTAGCCTGCTGCACAGGGCTCATGGATGCGAATGCAGCCATCTTGTCGAAGTAGGAGCAGGGGTAGGACAGCACGATGGTCAGGGTCTTGCCGTCGTCGCTTGCCTTGACGTTCAGCGCATCGGGGTTGGGCTCTGCAGTGGGGTTGCCGTCTGCATCGGGGAAGCCGGCAGCTGCGTCAAAACCATCGATCATGCCCAGGCAGGTCTCTGCGTAGGGAGCTGCGGTGTCGGGGTTGACCATACGCTTGAAGGTGTACTCGAAGTCCTTAGCGGTCAGGTCGGTGCCATCGCTCCACTTCAGGCCGTCACGCATGGTGAAGGTCCAGGTCAGGCCGTCCTCGCTTGCTTCCCAGCTCTCAGCCTGGCCACCAATAACTTCGTTGTTCTCGTTGATGATCAGCAGGGGCTCGAAGATGGTGATGATGGTGTTGGCGCCATCAACAGCGCTGTTCAAAGAGGGATCCAGAGTCTCGGGGTTGGGGCCGTACTGGACGGTGAAGCCAGCGGTGTTGACACTGCCGGTAGAAGAACCAGCAGCGGAAGAAGCAGAACCGGAGGTTGCGGTAGAACCGGACTTGCTGCCGCCACAGGCTGCCAGACCCAGAGCAGCGGCACCCACGCCTGCAACCTTGAGGAAATTACGACGAGAAATGCGTTTCATAATAATATCCTTCCCTTATATCAAATTTGAGTGTGCCAGGTTCCCCCAGCCGCCTCTATATTCGATCCGGTGCAAATGTACACCGGAGGAACACGAATGATTATAATGCGTTCTCATACCGGTTACAAGCCCAAAACTTGGACTGTAACCATTTTGTGACAACATTTCAGCACTAAGTTGAATTGCTTTCACTTTTTACCGGCGTGAAGTGTTCTCACTTCACGCGGTCAAGGTGATGGCAGGCTGCCCAGTGGCCGGTGGAGACCTCCTTGAACTCGGGCACCTCGTTTGCGCACTGCTCGTCTGCATAGGGGCAACGGGTGCGGAAACGGCAGCCGGACGGCGGGTTCAGGGGGCTGGGCACATCGCCCTGTAGCACGATACGCTTGGACTGGCGGGCCGTAATGGGGTCTGCCACCGGAATTGCGGAGATCAGGCTGCGGGTGTAGGGGTGGATGCTGTGGGTGATCAGCTCGTAGCTGTCGGCCAGCTCCACCATCTTGCCCAGATACATGACGCCGATGCGGTTGGAGATGTGCTTGACAACGCTCAGGTCATGGGCGATGAACAGGTAGGTCAGACCCATCTCCTGCTGCAGATCCTCGAACATATTGACGACCTGAGCCTGAATGGAAACGTCCAGTGCGGAAACAGGCTCGTCACAAACGATGAACTCGGGGTTCACAGCCAGTGCACGGGCAATGCCCACGCGCTGACGCTGACCGCCGGAGAACTCGTGGCAGTAGCGGTTTGCGTGCTCGCTGTTCAGGCCAACGCGCTCCAGCAGAGCGATGATCTTATCGTGGCGGTCCTTTTCGTTCTCGGCCAGATGATGGATATCAATGCCCTCACCCACGATGTCGCCAATGGTCATGCGGGGGTCCAGACTTGCGTAGGGATCCTGAAAAACGATCTGCATCCGGCGGCGGTAGGGCAGCATATCCACTGCGATCTTGTTGTCCTTATCAAACAGCAGGTTGCCGTCATAGTAGATCTTACCGCCGGTGGGCTCGTACAGGCGCAGCAGGGTGCGGCCGGTGGTGGTCTTGCCACAACCGGACTCACCTACCAGACCAAGGGTCTCGCCCTTGCGGATAGCAAAGCTTACGTCATCCACAGCCTGAACGTACTTGCGGTTCTTGCCCACACCGCCGGCGGGGAAATACTGCTGCAGGTGCTGGACTTCGACCAGCGTCTTGTGTTCACTCATTCTGCCTTTTCCCCTTTCTCAAATGCAGCCTTCTGCTGCAGCCAGCAGTAGGTATAGTGGGTATCGCTGAGCTCGGTGCGCGGGGGCATCTTGCTCAGACAGATCTTCATGCAGTTCTTGCAGCGGGGCGCAAAGGGGCAGCCTGCCGGCGGATTCAGCAGGTCCACAGGGGTACCCTCGATGGGCACAAGGCGCTCGTGCTCTGCGGTGTTCAGCTTGGGGATGGAGTTGATCAGGCCCTTGGTGTACTCGTGACCCGGCTGATAGAAGATCTCGTCGGTGGTGCCGTACTCCACGATGTGGCCGGCGTACATGACGGCGATCTTCTCGCACATGGATGCCACAACGCCCAGATCATGGGTGATCATGATGATGCTCATGCCCAGCTTCTTGCGCAGATCCTGCATCAGCTCAAGGATCTGTGCCTGAATGGTCACATCCAGTGCGGTGGTGGGCTCATCGGCGATCAGCAGCTTAGGCTCACAGGCCAGTGCAATGGCGATCATCACGCGCTGGCGCATACCGCCGGACAGCTCGTGGGGGTACTGCTTCAGACGCTTCTCGGGCTCATTGATGCCAACCAGCTCCAGCAGCTCCTTGGCACGTGCCCATGCATCGGCCTTGTTCTTATCGGTGTGCAGGCGGATGACCTCCACAATCTGGTTGCCGATGGTGTACACCGGGTTCAGGCTGGTCATGGGATCCTGGAAGATGATGGAGACCTCGTTGCCGCGGATCTTGCGGAAGTCCTTCTCCTTCATGTTCTCGATCTCGTGGCCGTTGAACCACACCTTGCCGCCCACCAGCTTGCCGGGGTAAGCGGTCAGACCCATAACAGAGTAGGCGGTGACCGACTTACCGGAGCCGGACTCGCCCACAACGCCCAGAACATCGCCCTGATTCATGGTAAAGGAAACGCCGTTCAGTGCCTTTACTTCGCCCGCAGGGGTGAAGAAAGAAAGGCGTTCATCTTTGATATCAAGAATTTTCTCGCTCATTTCTGTTCACCTCATCAATTCTTCAGCTTCGGGTCAAAGGCATCGCGCAGGCCATCGCCGAACAGGTTGAACACAAGGATCATCACGCTGATCATCAGTGCGGGGGCGATCAGCAGATGGGGGTAGGTGTTCATGCCCTTGACGGCATCGGTAGCCAGAGAACCCAGAGAAGGCAGCGGGGCTGCAACACCCAGACCGATGAAGCTCAGGTAGCTCTCGGTGAAGATGGAAGCCGGGATCTGCAGGGTGGTGGTCACGATCAGGGTGCCGATGCAGTTGGTGAGCAGATGCTTTTTGATGATACGGCCGCTGGAAGCGCCCAGTGCGCGGGCAGCGGTAACGTACTCGCTCTCCTTCAGGATCAGGATCTGGCTGCGGACGATACGCGCCATGCCGACCCAGTACAGCAGAGCAAAGATGATGAAGATGGAGATCATGTTGGGGCCAAGGGTCTGCATCCACTTGAAGCCAGGCTTGGTAGCCAGTGCATCCAGCGGATCTTTCAGAGCCATGCCCAGCAGGATGATCAGCAGAATATCGGGGATTGTGTACAGGATATCTGTAATACGCATCATGATATTGTCCACCCAGCCGCCAGCAAAGGCCGCAACCGCACCATAGGTAGCGCCGATGATCAGCACCAGCACAGAGGCGATCAGACCGACGGACAGGCTGACGCGGGTGCCCATCATGATACGCACCGCAAAGTCACGACCCATACGGTCGGTACCCAGAATGTGCGGGAATACCTTTTCGCCGGCATCGATGCGGGCCTGCTCAGAGGCAGAGTACTCGAACGGTGCCAGATTGTTGCTGCCCTTCACCTGCTCCGAGTAGCTGTAGGGCCACACGGCGGGCAGCAGGTAGGCAAAGATAGCAATGGCAATGATGAACACAAAGCTGACCATGGCGATCTTGTTCTTCTTCAGGCGGCGCAGACCGTCCTTCCAGAAGTTGACGCTTTCGCGCATGACCACCAGGCTCTGCTTTTCTTCATTGCTGGCGGGCAGAAAATCCTCCGCGTTGAGCTGCAGGCTGAGCGGATTCTTTTTGATGTTTTCCATGAAAATCGCTCCTTTCTCTTACTGCAGCTTGATGCGCGGGTCAATGATCTTATAAAGGATATCCACGACCACGTTTGCAATGATGACCATGCTGGACAGCAGGATGGTGGTGCCCATGATCATGGTGTAGTCACGGTTGGTGATGGCAGACACGAAGTCGCGGCCCAGACCGGGCACGGAGAAGATTTTTTCCACCACGAAAGAACCGGTCATCAGGCTGGCCAGCATGGGGCCGACGTAGGTGATGACAGGCAGAATGGCGTTGCGCAGTGCGTGCTTGAACAGGATCATGAACTGGGACACGCCCTTTGCGCGGGCAGTGCGCATATAGTCCTGACCCATAACGTCCAGCAGGCTGGAGCGCATCAAACGGGTGATATAAGCCGAGGGATAGATGGCCAGTGCAGTGACCGGCATGATATAGGCGGCGGCGCTGTTCAGGCCAACGGTGGGCAGCACCTTCATTTTCATACCAAACTGGTACAATAGCAGCACGCTGGAAATAAAGCTGGGGATCGCGATGCCACAGGTTGCAAACACGATAATAACGTTATCCAGCCACTTACCGCGGTTGTAAGCGGAAATGCAGCCCAGCGGGATGCCCACGCACAGAGCCAC